>OFCC01000047.1_pt1 | contig 10813 bp, 10 predicted proteins | sample 1520671 | NCBI WGS metagenome assembly OFCC01 (sample SAMEA3696450, study PRJEB22514) | metagenome | biome: water; feature: marine; material: hydrothermal vent | place: Pacific Ocean | collected 2014-08-16 | depth 1514 m | reverse complement strand
CCTCGATTGCAATAGCATAGAGATTATAGATATATCTCCCATGGGTTGCAGAACTGGTTTCTATATGTCCGTAATAGGTAAGCCCGACGAGAAGAGTGTGGCGGAGGCCTGGAGAGAATCAATGCGCGATATTCTTGCCGTAGAGTCGCAAGAGGATATACCCGAACTCAACATATATCAGTGTGGCAGTTGTAAAATGCACTCTCTCGAGGAGGCCAAGGAGATTGCCTCCTCTGTACTCGAGAGAGGTATAGGGATAATGGATAACGAAAAGTTGAGGCTACAGATGAGTAAATTGGAAGATGCAAGATGTTGATACTTATACCTGTAGAAAAAGACAACGGTATAAACTCCACGATCGTGCCCGAATCAAGTGCCAAAAAGTGGGCACTCGTCGATTTTGAAAGGGGAGAGATGAACTCCCTTACCTTTTACGACAAGAGAGAATCGATAGAGGCGGATTGGATAGATTTCGTAATACTGGAAAACAGATACGAAAACTATATGGACTTCATGCAAGAGGGCATGATGGTACTTGTAAGAAGAGAGGGGCAAGATAGTATCGAGCTACTTATTGAAGCCTTCAAGTTCAAAGAGTTGGACGAAGCCGGTATTATGTAAAAGAGTCCCGGTTCGAGAAGCTTTTCAAAGAGTGTGTCTCAATAGTATTTCGATCTTCGTTGCCCGTTGAAATATTCATGGCAAAGCGCAAAAAGATTCGTTTTGCCGGGGTGAATATTCCAATCGAGCCAGAAGGGTTTTGCTAGCTTGGCTCTCGCATATTATCAAGCGAAACGAATGCAAGCACTGGGGAGGTGCTTGATTGCAAAACGGGCTTTTGCCTTGCAGATGAGCTCTCTTAGCACTTTCCAGAGAGTATGAAGTCCACAGTATTGGTTACGAAGGCGTTGTGTTTGTTATCCTTCTGATAGATGATATAGAATTTTCTCTTCATGGTGTAGCCGTGCAGTCTCGCTTCGAAGAGCTGTCCGCTTCGTACCTCGTCCGCTATGGCGTGACATGAGATTATGGAGACGGTGGGTGTATTTTTATCCTTTTTGCTCCGTTTGATTGTCTGCAATACAGCGGTGGTATTCGTTACTTCCGAAAGAACATTGAATCTGTTGCAGCCGACTCCAAGCTCATCGAAAACTTCCGAGAGCACCCTTCTGGTTCTACTCCCCTCCTCTCGGCATACCCATTTGAACTCGTAGAGGTCTTCGGGGAAGAGCACTTTGGGTAGAGGAACATTGCTAAATACGACCAGTTCGTCATCTCTCCACTCCCTCGTTACCAAATCGTCATCCACAATATGCGCCTCTATCAGACCGAGGTCGAGCTTGTGCTCTCTCACCATATCGACAATACTCTTGCTTACCTCTATCGTAAGTTTGACATCATTGTTTATCACCTCGCTGAGGGTGTTCAGACACTCTCCAGGCAAAACATAGTTTCCTATGGTAAAAGAGGTACCGAGCCTGAATGTTATCTTCTTGTTGATTATCTTCAATACATCCGTTTCGGCCTCGTGTATGCATTTGTCGAGTTTGACCGCCACTTTGTAGAGATCTTCTCCAGAAGCAGTCAGCCTGATGCCATTTTTTTTGCGCTCTATTATCTTCGTATCCAGATAGTTTTCGAGAAATTTTATCTGCTGCGTAACCGCAGGCTGGGAGATGCCCAGCTTGGCCGAGGCTTTGGAAAAGCTCCTCTCTCTTACAACTGTCAAAAAAGTCTCTATTTTTGTAAAATCTTTCAGCATTGTCCGCCTTCCAGTCCATCTATAACAGATGGCGTAACTTTATTTATTAGAATAATAACGAATTATAGAATAAGTACAACTTATTTATGTCTGAAAGTCAACAAAAGAGACCGCCCCAAGAAGATATCACACTCTTGACGAGTATCGAAGGAAGCTCTCCATCTCTCTTTGATGCAGGATGGAAGTTATATGCGAGTTAGTCCAGTGGGGCTTCTTCGAAAGCTTAAAACAGTATAGATATAATATATTAACGATATGGATGAAAAAAAGTCGATATTTCAAGATTTCGAAAGAGAATGGGAGAGATATGTTAAGCGGATTGAACGAGAGACAGAAAGAGGCGGCGACACATATTGACGGCCCGTTGCTCATACTCGCGGGTGCGGGAAGCGGAAAGACGAAGACACTCACTACGCGTCTGACATATCTCATAGGCGAAGTGGGTATAGACCCCCTCAATACATTGACACTGACTTTTACCAACAAGGCGGCGCAGGAGATGAGGGAGAGGGCGCTTGGGATGCTTGCGACGGGCACTGGTACTTTGCCGCTTCTATGCACCTTCCACAAATTCGGTCTTCTCTTTCTGAAAATGCATATAGAAAAGCTTGGCAGAAAGAACAATTTCGTCATTATAGACAGCGACGACAAGAAGAGACTTGTACGCTCTCTGGCCAAAGAGTTGAAAATAGACCTCAACCTCTCCTTTCTCTCCTCCGAAATATCAAAATACAAAAACACTCTTCTGACACCGCAGGAGGTCATAGCCAAGGCTGAATTGGAGGACTACAGAAAGGCCGCACTGCTCTTTGAAGCCTATCAGAACAATATAGAGGAGAACAATCTGGTCGATTTCGACGACCTTCTGATGCTCAGCTACAAAATATTGGCCGAAAACGAAGAGCTTCGCAAAGAGACCAGCCTTCGCTACAGATATATAATGGTCGACGAGTATCAGGATACCAACGAACTGCAGTTCAAACTCCTCTCTCTGCTTGCGAGCGAACACGACAACCTCTGTGTGGTTGGAGACGACGATCAGAGTATATATGGCTGGCGGGGTGCGAATATACGAAACATTCTGGAGTTTCACGAATGTTTCGAAAATACGAAGATAGTCAAGCTCGAAACCAACTACCGCTCCACACAGGCCATACTCGATGCCGCCAATACACTCATAGAGCACAACAGCAGACGCATCGGCAAGGTACTTGAAAGTCATAGAGGCGAGGGGAAGGAGGTGGAACTCATGCACTCCATAGACGAGAGTCATGAGGCGGGGAATATAGCTCAGAAGATCAAAAGACTTCTCGCCGAAGGGAGCGACCCCAACGAAATCGCGGTACTCTACCGCATAAACGCCCTCTCCCGCTCTCTGGAAGAGGGATTTTCGAAAGAGGGGATAAGTTTCAAGCTCATAGGGGGCATACGCTTCTACGAGAGAGCCGAAATAAAGGATATCATCAGCTACTTCAGGATCTTCGCCAACCCGAAAGACGACTTCTCCTTTCTGCGAATAGTCAACAAGCCCAAACGGGGTATAGGCAAGACATCCATAGGAAAACTGATAGAGGCCGCCCGCGAAAGAGATTCGTCGATATTCGAGACCGTCGCTTCCCTCCCTACGAACGAGCTGGAATCCCTTCTCAGCAAAAGGGCGGCCAAGGCACTCGGGAGACTGGTATCCGACATCGAGGAGCTCGCGCAGGAGGCCAACGAGAACCTCTACAACTTCGTAGAGCTCTTCGAGGAGAGGATAGGCCTGAAGGAGTACTACAATGCCATGGTGGACGGTTTCGAACGGGTTTTGAACATAGACGAATTCTACGGTTACTTCAGAGACTCCATCATGAAAAATCCCGATTTGACACTCGACGAATTTCTCAACGATATATCTCTGCAGAGCGAGCAGGACCAGGTGGACGAAAGGTCGGTGAATATCATGAGTATCCATGCCGCCAAGGGGCTGGAGTTCGAACATCTCTTCGTAATCGGTATGGAGGAGGAGTTTTTCCCGCTGCTCGGAGACGGTTGCAATATGGAAGAGGAGCGCAGACTCGGTTATGTGGCCATCACCAGAGCCAAAAGCGATCTGACCCTCTGTTATGCCGACAGCAGATTCTACAAAGGGCGCAGAAAACAACTCGAAAAGAGCAGATTTCTCGGAGAGGCCGGGCTTGTGAAGAACAGCAGTCTCAAGGTGACCAGAAGTGCGGACTACAAAAAGGGAGACCTCGTAAAACACAAAATCTTCGGAATAGGCAGAGTACAGGCTGTCACCAAATCGGGCAAGGAGTACAAGCTCCTCATAAACTTCGGGGGCAACAAAAAAGAGATACTCAGCTCCTTCGTAAAACCGGCATGAGGATATGTGTATATGAACAGGCTATTTGTGGTGAACAAACCGATATTCGTATCCTCCAACAACTATATGAGGAGCCTGCGCAGACGCTACGGTACGAAAAAGATAGGCTATTCGGGGACTCTGGATCCATTCGCCACCGGCACCCTCATCGTAGCCACGGGACAATATACCAAACTCTTCCGCTATCTGCACAAAGTGCCCAAGGTGTACAGGGCCACACTCTGGCTGGGTGCCGAATCTCCCAGTTTCGATATAGAGAATATCGTATCCGTACGCACAAGTCCCGCTCTGAGTGAAAGCCGCATAGCGGAAGTGCTGGAGAGTATGAAGGGGGAGATAGAGTATATCCCTCCCAAATATAGTGCCAAGAAGGTAAGGGGCAAAAGGGCCTACGAAGCTGCGAGAGAGGGGATGGAGATAGAGTTGTCTCCGATACGCTCCACAATCTACGGGATATCTCTTCTGGGATACTCGCACCCCTTCATACACTTCGGGCTATCCGTCAGCGAAGGGAGCTATATCCGCTCCATAGGCCAAATGATATCTCGGAAGCTGGGTATGAAGGGGACGCTTTCGAGTCTGCACAGAGTGAGTGAGGGGAAATTTTTCTTCGAAAACGAGAGGAGTCTCGATCCCTTCGAATATCTTCGGATTCCCAAAAACGACTATCTCGGCGACGAAGAGAATCTACATCTTGGCAGAAAGCTCGAGAGAGACGCTTGGCGCATAAAAGAGGAGGGCGAATATCTCGTGGAGAGTTCATCGTACTTTTCTATAATAAAAATCGAAAACGAAACTGTAAAATATATCCTCAACAGGCTCGAGAAACCCGACGCCTGAAGCGCCTGAAATCTCCACTACACACTACGAAAGCAGGGCAGCCAGCGATTTGAAGAGCAGGAGATTCAACGCCCCCGCGGCCAGTGCGGCCAGTATATCGTCGAGCATCACACCCAGCCCACCCTCGAGATTTCTATCTATCCAGCCGATTGTGGAGGGTTTGGTGATATCGAAGAGTCTGAACGAAAGGAAACTTGCAAGCAGTACGGCAGGATAGAGATATGCCGACTCTATATAACTCTGCGCATATGATGTTATCACCATCGTCAACCATATACCGGCACTCTCGTCTATCACTATCCAGGAAGGATCGTGTCGCCTAGCAATACTCTCGTAACGGTTCACCTCCACTATCCCTATGACGGTGACGGCGAAAGTTAGCATGAAGAGGCTTTGTGCCCCCAGATAGAAGAGTACGAGCGCACCTACGGGCATGGATGCGAGCGTACCGACCGTACCGGGGGCCTTCGGCGCGAAGCCGGAACCAAAAAAACTCAAAAAGAGCCTCCGTATCGTAGATATCCCTTCTTCTTTGTCCACTCTCTCTCCTTTTCAATCTTTCTTTTTATGTAAGTGAGCTCGTCTGATAGAGCATCATCAGCTTCTTATAGAACTGCTCGTCGCTCTTCTTTTCCAGCAGACCCGAACTTGGCATGAGGGAGTAGTATAGCTCCTGCAGATGTTCGAAACGGTTCGGAAAGAGTGCGGCTATTATATTGGCCGATATCTCCTTGCGCACCAGTATCGTAGGCGGAAGGATACCGTTTTGTATCAGTGTCATTATGGATTGCGAATGGTAGTGTATATGATGGTGCTGTCCGTGCGGACAGGTACGGCTACTAACCAGTGTACGGCAGGTATCGCAATATACATACTCGTCGACTGTCTTTATCTCGATATCGATATCGCTCAATCTGTCGAAGATGGAGTTGAGTCTGTTCTGATCGTAGTATAGCCCGAGTCCCGCATGGTTCCTGCCTATTATCAGTTCGTTGCAGCCGTAGTTTCTCGCCAGCAGCGCATCGAGTATCAGTTCGTTGCAGCCCGCGAAGATGTAGCTGTTCTCAAAAGGCACCACAATCACCCTGTTTCTGGGCAGAAAATTATCTATGAAGAGGTTGAGCGCATTGAGCCTGATATCGTATCTGAGCCCCTCGTTGGTAAAGGGCTTCCTCAAAAAGAGAACCACAATATCGGCTTCGCTGATACTCTGACGAATCATACGCTCGTGCGCCCTGTTTATGGGATTGGCCGCCAGCACCATAGAAGCTATTCTCTTGGCTCCCGTACGGCGTATTATCTGATTGACTCTACTAATGGTATCTCTTATGAGAGGATAGTTGACGCGATACTCCCCGCTTACGGCCATATCTCCCAGTCTGGCCAGCGTATTTCTCACACCGGGATGAGACGGGTCGGAAGTGCCGTAGATATGCTGTAGCCTCATGGAGGGATCTATTTCAAAAACCTCTTCTACCTTCAACTCTCCGACTTTACTCCCCTCTGAGACCAGATCGACAATCTCACCCACTTCGAGAGCTTCGAGTACCTTTTTGTTTCTCCTGCCCGTAGGTGCAAGTATGAAAGAGAAGGGGAAAGGAACACCTTTGTAAACCTTTTTGCTATCCACCTCCCTTGCGGTCGCTTCGTTCATCAATCCCGTCACGGGAGCGAGCAGCCCCTCCTGTACGAGGGCGAGAGTGGAGAGAGCCTCCGTATCTATATAGAGTGCTTTACTGTTTCTTTTTGAAGAGATCATATTTTTTCCTCTTTTCCCAGAGACTTTTTCTCGAGATTCCGAGCTTCTTGCTCAACTCCGTATCAGGGAAGCGGTACTGGAAAGTACGCACGATATACTGCACATACTCGTCTATCGTCAATATTTCGTTCTGGTCGTAGAGTTTGCTGCCCGAGCCCAGAGTAATCGTCTCATACGGCGTCTCCACACTCTCGGATGTATCGGTGAGAATGAACTTCTTGCCCTCGAGCAGTCCGTAGAGCTGCTCCCTTTCACTCTTTTTCAACTTCTCCAGATGGATGATATAGCCTATGCGGTCACTCTCGAGAGCCTCGACCTTCTCCTCCCACTCGTCATCCTGCAAAGAGATGAAACGAAGAATATTTCTTTTGAAGCAATTCATCTTCATAGCTACTTTGTCGGCCACTCTCTGGTAGTTGGTCCGTATGACGACCGGCAGGCGGATATCCTGTGGTCGAATACCACACTCTATCTCTTCGTAGAGATTCCCGAGATACTCTTCGTAGAAGCTGTTTCTCTCCTGATGGAGTCTATAAAGATGGTAGTGCTCTATCTTCCTTACCAACTCCTCTATCATAAAGGGTTTCACGATATAGTCTCTCGCTCCTCTTTTCAGAGGTTCACCGACGGTATCGTTGTTGATATAGCTGACCATCAGAATGATATTTTTGTCGCTGAATTTCTCTATCAGAGGCAAAAAATTCTGCCCGGGCAGATTGGTGGAGAGCAGATATACATCCGCTTCACTCTCCATAGCCTCTCTCACCGAACTGTATATCTCTGTATCGAAACTGTAGTCTCCAAGCTTCGAAGCGATACTTTGGGCCAGGTAGAGTTCGTTTTCGACTATGACTATCTTCACCTACTCTCTCCTTTCGTCCAGTCGAAATATCCGATGGTCGCCACGGCATATACACTGACTCCCTCTCCTCTTCCTATAAATCCCATCCCTTCGGAAGTGGTCGCTTTTATATTCACTCTCTGCACTCCTATTGCGAGAATATCGGCCACTCTCCTCCTCATCTCGCGCTTGTAGGGTGATAGTCTCGGGACTTCGGCCACTATCGTGATATCGCAACTGTATATATCCAAACCGTATCTTCTTATCTTCGAAACCGCCTCTTCGAGCAGGAGGGCGGAGTCCGCTCCCGCGTATCTGCTATCGCTGTCTGGGAAATGCTCTCCGATATCTCCCATTCCCGCCGCTCCGAGTATGGCGTCCGTCAGAGCGTGCAGAGCCACATCGCCGTCGCTATGGGCTCCGAAACCGAACTCGGCTTCAATCTCCACCCCGCACAGATACATCCGTCTGCCATCCTGGAAGGGGTGCGTATCGATACCTATACCGCTGCGCTGTATCGAAGATGGGGCTTCGAGACAGGGGAGTCTGTGCGTATCTTCATATCTTGTGAGTTTATGTGCCACTCTGGAGCCTTCGACGAAGAGCAGAGTGCCTCCGTAGGCGGCTATGGCGCTGCTCTCATCCGTAAACTCTCCCTTTTCGATAGCTTTTTGGAGTATCTCTCTTCTGCTCAGTTGAGGGGTCTGCACCATCCTCACTCTGGAGCGGTCGAGAAGTCTGTCTCCTTCGTACATCGTATCCACCGCCTCCAACACCGGAACGATACAATCGGCCTCTCCCGCTTTATGCAGGACTCTTTGCAACATTTGTAAATCCAGACAGCAACGGGCTACATCGTTTACGAGAATATATTCGCTCTCGCAATAGTTCAGAGCGTTGGCCAGCGACTCCTGACGACTTGCCCCTCCCTCCACGAAGGTATAGTCGGCAAAGAGCGACATCAGCTCCACCTCTTCGGCATCACCAGTCACTATCGTTCGACAGAAGGGGAAGGCTTGGGAAAAATCCTCCGCCACCTTCAGCCACAATGGTCGCTCCCCCTGATAGAGCCACTGCTTTTTGACCGGAAAGGCGAAACGACTCGACGAGCCTGCCGCCAACAGTACAAGTGTAATATCTTTCATAGACTACATGAGACCTTTCATTTTCGAAAATAGTCGGAAAAGTGTGAATTTTCGTAACGAAATTATACACAAGCAAGCTTATCGATATCACATAAGGTAACAGCTATCGAGAGGAAAAGACTCTTTTGTACCGACTCTCTGGACAGGATGGAAAAAAGAGAGAAATATTCTCCGAAATATCCCTCTCTTTATGCTTTGTTTAAGAAATCGCTGGTATAACTCCATTAAGAGCATTCCAAGAAGCAGAGGACAGCAATGAGAGAAGATTGGCTCAAAGAGAGAGAGGGCGATGCGGTACGCACTCAGATGTACTATGCCAGAAAGGGTATAGTGACTCAGGAGATGCGCCATATAGCCAAAAAAGAGAAGATAGACCCGGAGTTTCTTCGCGACGAAGTGGCCAGAGGTCGCTGTATCATACCGGCCAATGTCGAGCACAAAGAGCTCGAGCCTATGGCCATAGGGATGGCCGTAAGCTGCAAGATAAACGCGAATATCGGCTCTTCCGCTCTGGCTAGCGATATTGCCGGAGAGATAGAGAAGGTGGATGTCTGTCTCAAATATGGTGCCGATACCATCATGGACCTGAGTACGGGCGGCGACCTCGACTCCATCAGAGAGGCGGTGATAGCCCACTCGAGTGTACCCATCGGTACGGTTCCCATGTATCAGATACTGCACGATATCAATGACAAGGTTGAGAATCTGACTATAGATATCATGCTCGAAACACTCGAAAAGCAGGCGAAGCAGGGAGTGAGTTACTTTACGATACATGCAGGTTTTCTTCTGCGTTTCATGCCATATGTAGCCAAAAGGAAGATGGGTATAGTCAGCCGCGGCGGTTCGCTGATGGCGGCATGGATGATGCACCACCACAGAGAGAATCCCTTCTATGAAGCCTTCGACGATATCCTGGAAATCTGCCGAAGATACGATGTCTCCCTCTCTCTGGGAGACTCCCTGCGTCCGGGATGTCTCTACGATGCCAGCGACGAGGCCCAGCTAAGCGAGCTGAAGGTACTCGGGGAGCTTACGCTCAGGGCATGGGAGAAGGATGTACAGGTGATGATAGAGGGGCCAGGACATGTACCTCTAAATCAGATAGAGCGCAATATGAAGCTCGAAAGAGAGTACTGCCACGAAGCCCCTTTCTATATACTGGGCCCTCTGGTTACCGACATAGCGGCCGGTTACGACCATATAAGTTCCGCCATCGGTGCAGCGGTGGGGGGATGGCACGGAGCGAGTATGCTCTGCTATGTAACCCCCAAAGAGCATCTCGGACTTCCCAATTCCGCCGATGTGAGAGAGGGTATCATAGCCTACAAAATAGCCGCTCACGCCGCCGATATCGCCCGCGGCAGACCGGGAGCGAGAGAACCCGACGACGCAATGAGCGACGCGAGATACGGCTTCGACTGGAACAGACAGTTCTAGCTGGCCCTCGACCCCGACCGCGCCAGAGAGTACCACGACGAGACTCTCCCACAGGATATATTCAAAGAGGCGGAGTTCTGCTCGATGTGCGGCCCCAAATTTTGCAGCTACAAGATAACCAAGAATATAGTCGAAGAGCACGGCGAAGCCATGAAGAGCTGAGGTGCTCTCGACTATATAAATATACTATAGAAACAAATTTTCAACAAAAGGAGTCATGATGACAGAAGAGAAAGTTCTCGAAGCACTTAAAAATGTAATATATCCAGGTTTCACCAAAGATATAGTGAGTTTCGGTTTCGTCAAAGAGGTCGATATAGACGGTGAGAGTGTCAAGGTGAGTCGATATCACTTCGAGTGCCGACGAGGTGAAGGAGCAGTTGATAAAAGATGCCGAAACGGAGCTTAGGAAAATAGGCACCAAAGAGTCGTACATAGAGATAAACGCTCCCAAAAAACCGGTAGAGAGAAGCAACTCCATGACCGGCAAGAATATAGCTCCCCAGGTGAAGAACTTCCTGATGATAAGCTCCGGAAAAGGGGGAGTGGGCAAATCGACTACGGCAGTGAACCTCTCTATAGCCATGGCCATGCAGGGCAAGAAGGTCGGACTCCTCGATGCCGATATATACGGACCTAACATTCCCAGAATGATGGGTCT
>OFCC01000045.1_pt1 | contig 11095 bp, 11 predicted proteins | sample 1520671 | NCBI WGS metagenome assembly OFCC01 (sample SAMEA3696450, study PRJEB22514) | metagenome | biome: water; feature: marine; material: hydrothermal vent | place: Pacific Ocean | collected 2014-08-16 | depth 1514 m | reverse complement strand
CGTTGGCTACGAAATAATGGGCTGGTCAAGATTCCAAAAAGCAGGGAAAGAGTTAACGGTAAAAGTGGCAAGTTAAAAATATGCTATAGTTATATATACTTACCAGCCAGAAGGGAAAAGGGAAGTAAGTATGAAAAGGATTGAAAATCCAAATCTCATTTTAATTCTTTTCGCTATGCTATTTAGCCTTAATCTTACTTCATGCATTCCCACTTTAGTAAAAGTAAATGCCAATACTTATAGATTTCAGCCTATCGACAAGAATAAGAGTTTTTGTGTGTTTAGGTTAAGAAATACAAATACAGATATTGCTTTAGAAGAAGATCTGGCAAGGAAAGTAGAAAAATTACTGAAAGCAAAAGGATTCCAAGTAGTTAATGACTGTAAAGAAGCAGATTACATTGTAGCTTTTCAGTTTGGAATCGATGCAAACAAAATAAACTATACTTTATATATCCCTCAAATAGTTCAAAAAAGTGAAAGTGGCTACCTTTCAGGCAACAGCTACAATTATTATTTAGGAAATACGGATTACAACGGGAACTATTACACTACCAAACAAGAGCTTGTATATCTCCCTGTCAATACAACTGAAACAATATACACCAGATCAATTTCTGTTTTCGTAATAGATGCAAATTCATCAAAAAGGAATGGAAAAATAGAACTTGTTTGGCAGGGTAATTTCGCATCTTCAGGAAAAAGTGGAGACTTCAGGCGTGTTGCAGACTACATATTAGTTGCTGTGAATAAGCTTTTCGGAAAAGATACTCACGGAATCGTTAACTTAGAAGTCTGGGAAGATGAGCAAGAATATCAACAACTGAAGAAAATTTTGTATGAAGACACTAAAAAAATGCCATAAAAGGAGGAGTAAAATGGACTTTAAGGAAGGTAGCATAGTCAAACTAAAAAGTGGAAGTCCAAAAATGACAATAGAATCTATAGAAGAAAATTCTGAAGGAACATATATCCGTTGTATATGGTGGAATGAAAACGCAAGTAAGTTTGACAAAGAGGTATTTCCTGCAGTTGTTCTACAACTTGATGATAGCAAAGATAAAAACAAACAGCCACCACCATACAGTCTATAATCCTAAAACAGAAATAAGGCTCTAAGTAAAAAATTAACACCTACAATCCTGGATCACAGCTCCTACCTGTATCTCTTGGAAGGTTCATATGCTTCGTTCTCTTTTTTTCTTTCCCTCTGCGTTTCAAAATTTCCTCTGCAAGCCGTCTAATTTCCTCTATATCGCATTTTTGATAAAGAGATGGGTTCTGATATATCTCACTCTCAAATAGAAGCTCTCCGTCAACGTTCCAGTATTTTTCCATCTCAATCTTAAAACCTTGACCTTGTAACCAGCCTGGAATTTTATTACCACTTTCGAGGTAAAGTTTTATTTTTTCATAGTCCCAAACTTCCCACAACCTCAAAATATCCTCTGAATTGGATACAGGTCTTATTACCTCCATTCCAAGTTTCTCAAACACTTTTCTACTATCGGCAACAATTAAACGATTGTTTTTAACTCCAGCAAAGTAAGGCTTAAATACCGTCCGAACGGTTATTCTGTCTGTTAAGTGCTTGGTAAGATACTCGTTAAGGTCTTTACCCTTATAGACAACTTCCTTGACTTCTTTGGCTTCATATTCCAGTCTTTCTTTCAGGAATTCCGCTGTTCTTATTCCCTCTTGGTCGTTATCAAGGAGCAATACAACGGTCTCGTATTGGTCAAGTATCCCACTATTAAGCAGGTTATTCGCATTGTTTACGCCGTTTAGGATTACGATGTCATAATCTCTTTTGGTAGCTAACTGTTCAAGGCTTAAGGCATCAAATAGTCCCTCCACTATCGCAATTTTAGTATTGTTCTCATCTCTCTTAATCCAGCTAAAGGTCTGCTTTTGGGACGGTTCTTCAAGAATTACATACTTCCCTTTAGTGCTTCTAACGTTCCAAGCTCCAGAATAATTCTGAACGGCAAGCCCATAATATTCTCTCTGTGTAGGAATGTGGAAGTATCTAATCTGCTTTAGCCAGGCTGGAATACGCTCTATGCCTCTCTTTTTGAGATATTTCAAAAGTTCTGGTCTGGTTATCTTGTCGCTAACTTCCAGAATTCTATGAGCTAATTTTTCTGTAAATTCCCTGTCTGAATTTAACTTCTGGCGTTTTTCTCTCTGTTCAGCTCTTTGCCTTTTTATCCTCTCGCCTATCGCCCTTTTAAGGCTTTGAGTTAGATGGCTACGCTCTAACAAGTTCAGGTCAAAAGTTTCTCTCATTTCTTGAACGGCAGTAATGTAATCAACGTTTCTAACTGCCTGCCACAAGTCTATACTACTCCCTTTCCAGCCCGTAGCGTGGTCTTTGTATATCCAGTATCCAACATTAGTGCCGTAAAAGACTGTAAAGCTTGGATGTTCATCATCCTCTCTAATCGGAGAATGCATAAGCAGATAGCCGTTCATTTCTTTGTAATCTATACCTAAAGCAGAAAGGACTTTTTCGGGATCAAGCTCTTTTAAGAGTTCTATTTCAAGCCTTCTAATTTCCATCAATTCTTCTCTCATTTTTTCCAACTCCCTTAATTGCTGTTCTGCAATGCTTCTGGAGGTATGCATAGAGGAATTACTCCCTGCAGCTGCCAAGTTCCGTTCTGCTGTTGAACAAATATCTCCGCTCCGTCCTTGATGAGATAACAGGGTCTCCCGTTTATCTCCGTTATCGGCTTGGAAAGGAGAACAGTTTTTCCAGATTTGAGGACTAAGAAGAGAGTTAACAGCTGTAGCCCAATCAAGACTAAAACTGCTATCAAGCCAAGTTTCTTTAATTCTTCTTTCAGTTCTGATTTCTTTAGTTCTTCTTTCAGTTCTGATATGGACGATTCCAGGCTCTCTAAACTCTCTATCGTGGCTTCCTTCATTAGCAGGTAAAAGCCCTTTTTCAAGCTGTTTTGGTTTTCTCCGCTTTCTAATGCCCTCGTTCCGTCTATGTCTAACTCTTTCAAAAACTCTTTCCAGCTCTTCCAGAGGTTTTCCTCTTCCTTCAATTTCTCTCTTAACTTCTCTAAATCGCTCTTCATCGTAAATACCTCCCTTCAAACGGATACGCTCGTTGCCGTATTTGATGGTGATGTAAGACTTGCCTGCTCTGGTTATCTCCACTCCGTCAATACTTTTCAAATAAGCAACAAGTTCCTCTCTGCTGTTGATTTCTCCAGAGGCGATTAGAGTTAAGAGAAAGTTCGTGATTTCTTCCTTTACTTCGTCCTTTGTTTTGCTCCTGTAAGTCCCTCTCCCTTCAAGGATTTGCCCTTCAAGGATTTGCTCTTCAATGATTCGTTCTTCAATGATTCGTTTTATCTTTTCTACTCCTGCTTTTCCCTTGTTCTGTGGACTAACCGAATACTCCAGCCCGTATTTTGCAGAGACAAACCCCTCTAAAGCCCTGTAAAACTTTAGCTCCTGACGGTTTTTAGGGATATAAAGAGAACGTCCTCTCTCGTGGTCCATATTTTCTACGGTAAGGTGTATGTGGTAGTTGTCCGTATCGGAATGCCCAATGGTTAAAACATTTAAGGATTCAGGTGGATAAAGTTCTGGCGGAAATAGGTAAGAGAAGATTTCCTCATACAGGTCTCTGATTGTTTTCCCGTGTAGTGCTAACTTGCATTCAAGTTCTTCCTTTGACTCTGCAAAAGAAATCAGAATGTTAAAAGTTTTTGTCTTATAGGGATTTTGCTCTGCAATTTGGGTAAAGAGGTCTGCATTTCCCTGTAAGATGTCAACCGTAGATGGGTCTCTATTCCCTCTAACTCCGCGTAAAAGATAATCAGCTCTGGCTTTAGGCGATGATTTCCCCGTTTGCAAATTAATTATCAATCGGTTAAGCTCCTGTATGCGGTTTCAAGCAGTTCGGTAAGTTTCCTTTCAATTGCGATGATTTTCTCAAGGACTAAAGCGTCAACTTCACGGTATCTATTGCAGTGCCTTGCTACTTGATTAAGATTAATTCCAAGTTTATTGATTTCGTGAACAAGTCGGCGGATTACTTCATTTTTCTTCTTTAACCTCTCTGGAGATATTCTTTCAGGAATTGGTAAGTTAAGGACTGAACGGCGTAAAAGTTCAGAAGCAGTTAAGCCCTTAGCTTGTGCTATTTGCTTAACCCTCTCTGCTTCTTTTTCTGTTAATTTGGTTGCTATAGTAACAGTTCTCTTCTCCTCCACTCCGACCTCTAAATATCAGGGGGTGCAGGGGGATATCCCCCTGCCAAGCAAGGCAGGTTTACCTGCCGTAGCTTGCTATTCAAAGTAATTCCCGAATCGGTTAGTGTCAACCTGAACAGTAGAGGACTAATTTTCTTCTGTTTTTTCTCCCTTTTTTCTTCTCTCTAATTTTCTCAATTCATCAAGAGCATAGTCAAGAAGTTTCTCGACAAATTCAGACTTTCTTTTTCCGTATCCATAGCTTTCTGCATATCGTTCTATTTCTTCCCACATATCAGCAGACATATAGAGGTTTACTTTCTTCTTTTCTACTTCCTTTTTAGGTTGCAAAAGCTCTGTGAGTTTTCTCTTACTCATTTTACTCCTCTCTTCTCCCGTTTTTACTATTTTAATTTATTCTCTCTATAAGCGACTTGGAAAGAGGAAAAATACTTCTATATTTCTTGTGCTTCTTCCAGCCATCTTTGAAGTGCTTTAGCACGACGCCAATACCTTACCAGTTGAAGAAGTTTAAGCTCCATCTCTTGCGTTTGTTTAATGTTCAATAAGTGCTGGGACTTCCGTCTAAATTTCCTCTTTCTTTCCGCTCCCCCTTCTAACTTCTTTACCAACCAACGCTCCTCCTTATCGGAAAGCTCTCCAGTAAGAATACCAATCAACTTTAGGTAGATGTATCGACTCTTTACTTTGTATCGTCCAATCGTAAGCCCCGAATACTTCAGTAATTCTTCAGCAGACATAGGGAGATTCAACTCTGTTGCCAATTTTCCCAGAGTTTCAAAATCCCTTTGAAATTGCTCCTCTATTACTCCCTTTGCCTTGGCTTCTGCGGTCATCGTTACCATCGCATACCCCCAAAGTTAGTTCAACATTATTCTAACACATCAATCCTCAACATTAAACAGGAAATTTGTAAAGGTTAGAACAACATTAAACTAACTCTTGCAAGAAAAATTCTCTTCTCCTTTCCAAGTCGGCTATCTGTAAAGCAAATCTGTAAGATATAAATATCTGTGTAAAGTTTTTTACTTGTTGTGTTACAACTTGTTTTGGAATACTCCCTTGTCTGAAATAGCACAAAAAAAGCATTTCTCTTGTCTGAAATAGCACAAAAACCTGACTGAAATAGCACAAAAGGAAAAAAACATTTACCCTCGTTTTACAAATAGAGAAGAAAGTTATAAATCATCAACCAACCTATTAAACCATAAAGTGATATAATACGATAAACCGATAAGGGTGGAGAAATGTTTATTAGCACAAAAATAAAGTTTGATTTTAACCTCTTGATGAGTGGAACTTGGGTTTTAGAAAAGAAAGGAAACCAACGAATACATTACTTTGAAAAAAAAGTAGATAATGGAAAAGTTGTTATTTATAACGCATTAGATGTTCCAAGTCCTTTTGATAGTAAATTCTTGGATTACTTAATGAAAATCTCTCAAGAAAACGATTGGGCACAAACCATATATCTGCCTACTCTATCTCAAGTTATCAAAGATTTAGGACTCGGAAGACGAAAGCAAAGTGCAGATAGAATTAGAAAAGCCTTAAAAATTCTTAAAAACACTCATATAGAATTTCATAACTGCTTTGTTGATAATGGAATTCTAAAATACTTTAGGCAAGGAGATTGGGAACTTATTAGCATAGGCATCCTCTCTAAATACGGTTTTGAAAGGCTCAAAGGTCGTGGCAATCCTATAGGCATTAAAATTGTTTTTGATGATGATTTTATAACCATTTGCAAATACTCCCTCGGCTACAAACTCATTCCCTACGCTCCCATTCAGGGATTGAGAGACACAGCTTATGCTCTCTACAAATGGGCTTGGCGATGGTTCGATTCCTCCAAAGGTTACGGTGAACGCTGGATCGGTAATAGTAAATCTCTCATTCAGTGGTATAAAAACGAATTGAATTCAACCGCCAACTATAAATATCCCTCAAAGGTTCTTGAAAGAGTTAGTAGCGCTATAAAACAGCTTAACAATAATCCCGAAGTGCCGTTCTACCTTCAAATCAAAAAGGAAAACAACAGCTTCAAGATTGAAATCTACCGTAAGGAAAAGGTTACTACCAAAAGGGAAATCCCTTATGACAAGCTCCCTCATATACTTAAACAAACCATTATCAGTCTTGCAAGGCGTAAAAAACATATTCAGAACGAATACGCTCTCGCTCGTTCTATGAGCTGGAAGGAGATAGAAGATAGCCTCAAGAAAGTTGCCGTTGTTTCTATCCCTGAAGATGCCTGGGAAATTTTTGAAATAGTGTTCCAGACTAATCAGAAAGAGAAAGAGGAATTCGATAAAACAGTCCTTGCCGTATCTCACTCTAAAGCCACTGGAGAGGTTTTCATATCGGCAGAGAAGTCAAAGTTTAAAGGTAGAAATATCTTGACTAAATTGATAGACGTTGCCTATCCGAAATGGAAAGATAATCTCCATGATGCCGTTAAGTGGGCTGAAAGTGAGAAAATCTTGGCAGCTGCAGAGTAACACATTTTCAGCGAGGTAATCCGTGGACAAACATCTTCCTTACCTGACAGGAATGGAAGCTCTTAATTATCATGGGTGCGACTGGCATTCCTTTGCTTATGACTTTTCCCGCCAGTATCCGAAAGAGGTTAGAGAGTGGGCGGGAGACTGGGGAGTGGAAAGAAAGGAAAATAGGGAAATAGCTAATCCTGTTAGAGCTTTCCTTGATTACTTGTTCTATGACATACGATTCAGAAAGATTGTTCCCTCTTATAGGCTTACCGACTTAGCATTTTCCGATGAAGAAGAAAAAGAAATTATGGAAAAGGTAAAGGACTTTCTTGAACCTGTCCTCACAGAGGAAGAAAAGAAACTCCTTGAAAAGTGGAAGCAGTATAACGCTGGAGGCAATTATGAACCTGCACATAGAACCCTCTATGAAAGAGAGGCTTGGAAGAGAAGATTTAAGAAGACTGGAAGTAATGCAGGAAATCTTAAAGAGCGTATCAGAAAAGCCTTTAATCTTTAAAGGTGGAAGTGCTTTAATGTTTTTTTATGGACTTGACAGATTTTCAGAAGACCTTGATTTCGACTCTAAATACGAAATTTCTGTTAAAAGCTTAATGTCAACCTTCAAAAGAATAGGGGAAATTGCTGTTAAGAAAGATACCAAAACAGTTAAACGAATCTATGTCAAACCATCTGGGGAAAATTTCAACATAAAAGTAGAAATTTCTTTACGTTCCTATACTCCCATAGATGAGCCTATATCGGTCTTTAACAAGCTCAAGGTTTACAGTATAAACGACCTATTCTCTCAGAAGATTAAAGCCTTTATAGGACGAGATAAAGCACGGGATTTATACGATATAGGTTTCATCGTCTGGAAATATGGAGAACGGCTTAACAAAAACCTTAAAACAAAGTTTTTCCAGGTATTTAGTTCTCCAGAGGAAATTTACGACCTAATTCCTCAACAGGTAGATTTGTTCAAAGCAGACAGACTTCTTACCGATAGTGATCTTTTAGAAGCAACAAGAAGGATTATGAACTTTTATGAAAGAGAATTACAGAAAAATCTCCGAAAAGGCAATAACTTCTCAATAGAACCTTAATCCCAATTTCATAAATTTTGAAGTTCCGTGGGAAAACCATGAGCTTGGTAGAAAAGATAGTTGAAAAAGTTAAATCTCTGCCTGAGGACAAACAAATTGAAATAATGGATTCCATTGATTTTCTCTCAAGAAAGGTTGAAAAAGAAGAAAGCTTCTGGAGTAAGTTTTCTCTTGAATCAGCTATGCGAGAATTAGAATCTGAAGAATCCCTATATACACTGGGAGATATCAAGGAAAGGTTTGATTAGAAAATCTTTTGTCTATTTTGTTTTTCCTTGAACAGATTCAAAATCCCGGTGATGGAGAGGAATCATCATCTCCTCTATCCCATGAAATATATCTCTGGATATTCTGTTTCCTTTCTTGTTCTTTTTCCTGCTTTCTACGGATCTCTATCAGTCTGAGTAACTTATCTGTAAGGTCAAGAATTTTCAATGAATTGTTTAAGTATGCTTCGTTAATATCTTTGTCTTTTTCTCCTCCCTCAATCCTTTTCAGTTTAACTGGTAGTTTCTCCCTTACAAGGTAAAGAAGTATATCAGTCTCCACTTCCCTTCCTGATTCGTCAAAGTCAGTAGCAATTATTATCTCCTCGTATCGTTTAAGGATTCCGCTTCTGAGGAGTTTTTTCGTCTGAGAAGTCCCAGACATTATCACAAGGTCAAAATCGCCTCTACGGGCAATCTGGTAAATGCTGAGGGCATCAAATAGACCCTCCACGATGATTAGCCTCTTACTCCTATTCTGGAGATAGGCAAAGGAATGTTCCTGCTTATCAGAAGTTCTCAAGTTAAATTTTGCTTTCTTCCCATCTTTCAAAGCACTTCTCAATATCCAGCTTCCTGTTATGGTCTTTACTCCCAAAGCAAAGTATTTCTTTATCTCTCCTGTTTCTTTATCTCTTGTCCAATAATGAACTTCTTTTAGCCATTCCGGGATTTTCCTTATACCTCTTTCTTCCAGGTATTTCTTCAGTGTAGGATGACTTACTGGTTTAGCTTCAAGTTTTAAGAGTTCATATTTTCTACCTTCAAAGGAGAATGCCTCTTCAAAGTTTCTCTTTTGTTCAATCTCTTTCTTGAGTTCTATGTCTATTCCCAAATACCTCTCCCGTAGGTATCTGACGGTCTCTACATAATCCCATCCGTAAAGCTCCATGAAAAAGTCAATCCATGTGCCTCCTCTTCCTGTTCCAAAGTCTTTCCATAGCCAATGACTGCCTTTCTGTTCAATGAATACAGACGGCTCTTTCTCTTCTCTCCATGGGGCATAGATGTTTAAACGATGTCCCACTCTCTTGACCTTGCTTATTCCTAAATCGGCAAAGATTATGTCTGGATGAAGTTGTTTAATTGCTTCAAGCTCTTCTTGTCTCTTCTGTTGCCAGTCCATTACTGCCTCGTAGTATTGTTTTTTTACTCTACTTGTATGTGCCGTTGATGGAGAGGGTCTAATGGAATGCAGTATTTTTCTACTTGTCTTGGTAAAGTAATCTCGTTGTCTCTCGTCCCTTCTGGCATTAAAGTCCAGATCTCGTTTCCAGCTATCTTTTCCAAAGCTGTTCGGGAAATAAGGCAAGGAAAACTTCCCTGCTCGTCGTGAATGGTCTCTATCTTCCACTTTTTCACCCATTCTGGTTTTATTAGCTCGTATCGGTTCTCTATCTCTTTCAGTTCTGCTAACTTCTCCTGGTAATTTTTCTCCAGCTCTTCCGCTTTTCTTTGGTAATATTCCTTCTCTGCTACCTTCTCCAGTTTCAAGCCTGCTATCACTCCCAATATCAGACCTATCGGGAATATCAGAAAAAGAGTGTATTTCCAGACCTTCATGGTTAGTTGAATTGCTGGTTTGATTATCTTCATTGATGAAAGTTCTTCGTTCAGCTCCGTTATCGGCTCCTTGATAATAGCTATCCAATCGTCTTTCTTTTGCCTTATCAGGTTCTCTATATCTTTCTGTGCTTCTTTCTCTATATCTTTCAGTTTCTGGTCTATAAGGTTCTCTACCTGTTCCATTTTCTTTTTTAGTTGGTTGTATTCTTCGTCTAACAAGGTCTTGGCGTTTTTTAATAAGCTCTCTGAGTTCTCTCTCCAGCTCTCCAGCTCTTTCTGGAGGCTCGAAAAAGTCTCTTGTCGCTCCTTCCTTAATTTCTTCAGCAAGCTGTCTAAATCCTGATTCATCGTAAATTCCTCCGCTTAAACGGATTTTGGTTTTACCGTAACGAATAGAGATGTAAGTCTTCCCCCTTCGGTTAATTGGAAGCTCTAAAACTTTCTCTATGTAGTCTTCTATGTCTTTGCGGGAATTAATATCTCCAGAGATAATGAGCGCCATAATCTGTTCGGTTATAAGTCGCTTAACTTCTTCTCTTTTTAATGTCGTTCCTTCTTTCCCTTTCTCTTTCAACTTTTCAATGAGCTTTTTAGTGCCAACCTCTACGCTGTAAGGTTGTTGGACTCCCAAAGAAATGCCGTATTTGGCACTAATATACCTTCTAAGCCTGTCATAAAAACGGATCTCCAGCTTCGTTTTGGGTAGATAAAGAGCTTTTCCACTCGAAAGATGTTGATTGTCAATCGTGATATGCCAGTGGTAGTGGTCAGTGTCAGTATGAACAATAGAAAGAATGTTTAGCTCCTCTAAAGGATAAGGAACAAGGTATTCAAGAATTTCATCGTGAAGGTCTCTGATATTTTTTCCTTTCTCATGCAATTTTTTCTCTAATTCTTCCTTTGTTTCTTTAAAGGTAACTAACAGATTAAAACTCTTAACTTCTCTGCGGTGATTAGAATGTATCAATATAAAACGGGAAACATCGCCGTAAATAACTTCAACTTTATCTTTTTCTCTTGACTGCTGTTCCGTTCCATTAAGTAGGTAGTTAATTCTGTTCCTAATTGCACTTTTATTCGGTTGTAAGTGTATCAGCATCTTCCACCTGTTCTTTTAGCCAAGTTTGGACTGAATAAAGAAGATGATTTAATTCTTCCTCTATTCTCACAAGTTTCTCTAAAGCTCTTACATCAATTTCACGTTTTTTATTTATGTATTTTGCAATTTGATTTATATTTACTCCTATTGCGTTTATTTCTTTCGCTACCTGTTTTAACCCATCACAGTTTTCTAATATCTTTTCAATGTTAATTTTCGGTTGCTTTTTATTAATGATTAGATAGCGAAGATATTCAGAAGTTGTCATTCCAAGTTTTCCAACTGTATCTCTTAGCCTTTCATATTCTTCCCATCTTAATCTTGTGCTAACTAC
>OFCC01000043.1_pt1 | contig 11948 bp, 9 predicted proteins | sample 1520671 | NCBI WGS metagenome assembly OFCC01 (sample SAMEA3696450, study PRJEB22514) | metagenome | biome: water; feature: marine; material: hydrothermal vent | place: Pacific Ocean | collected 2014-08-16 | depth 1514 m | reverse complement strand
GATTGTACCGTTCTAACGGTAATTTCTTCATGTGTACTCAAGCCATCTAACATAGCAAACGCTGCCGCAACTGTTGTGGTGAAAGGTACTTTGTGCACCAAAGCTTGACAACGAATCGCTGCTGCGTCTTCAACGCCTTGAGTATCTTCTGTCGAGTTAATGATTAAATCGATATCATCGTTTTTAATCATATCCACAATGTGTGGCGAGCCTTCAGAAACCTTATTCACCATTTCACATTCAAGACCCGCCCCAACCAAAGTTTCTCTATTACTACGTGTGGCTACTAAGCTAAAACCTTGCTTGGCTAAACGCTTACCTAAATCAACCAAGTCATCACGATCAAGCTTGCGCAAGCTGACAAACACTTTACCGCTAGTCGGTGCACGCGTTCCTGCAGCTAATTGTGCCTTGTCAAAGGCTGTGGCAAAATCATCGCCTATACCCATCACTTCACCGGTTGAGCGCATTTCAGGGCCTAGAATCGGATCCACACCTAAGAACTTGTTGAATGGGAACACCGCTTCTTTCACGCTAAAGTGTTTTGGAATAATTTCTTTAGTAAAGTTTAGTTCTTTTAATGTTTTACCAGCCATCACTCGCGCTGCAATACTTGCTAGTGGAGCACTAATAGCTTTAGACACAAATGGCACGGTGCGTGAAGCGCGGGGATTAACTTCAATAACATAAATTTCACCGTCTTGATAAGCTAGCTGAGTATTCATCAATCCTACAACGTTTAAAGCTTTTGCCATAGCAATCACCTGAATGCGCATTTCATCAAGCACGTCATCTGCTAATGAGTACGGTGGCAATGAACAAGCAGAGTCACCTGAGTGAATACCGGCTTGTTCGATATGCTGCATAATACCGCCAATTACCACATCTTCACCATCACAAATAACATCAATATCAACTTCAATCGCATGGTCCAAGAATGAATCTAACAACACTGGTGAATCATTAGATACTTGTACTGCAGTATGCATGTAATGATCTAATGAGTCCTTGTCATAAACAATTTCCATTGCACGACCACCTAATACATACGATGGACGCACCACTAATGGAAAACCAATTGCATCAGCAATATCTTGTGCTTGCTCAAGTGAGCGCGCTGTACCATTATGCGGTTGTTTTAAATCTAATTCTTGTAATAATTTAGAAAAACGCTCACGATCCTCGGCCAAATCAATCGCATCTGGACTGGTACCAATAATCTTTGCACCACTCTTTTCTAGTGCTTCGGCCAATTTGAGTGGTGTTTGTCCGCCATAATGCACAATAATGCCATCTGGATTTTCAACATCAATAACAGCCAAAACATCTTCTAAGGTTAATGGCTCGAAATACAAGCGATCTGAAATATCGTAATCAGTTGAAACCGTCTCAGGATTACAATTCACCATGATGGTTTCATAGCCATCTTCACGCAAAGCTAATGAAGCATGTACACAGCAATAATCAAATTCAATACCTTGACCAATACGATTAGGGCCGCCGCCAAGAATCATAATCTTTTTCTTGTCGGTTGGATTAGCTTCACATTGCTGCTGGTAAGTTGAATACAAATAAGCTGTTTGTGTGTCAAATTCAGCTGCGCAACTATCAACACGCTTAAATACCGGTTTAATATTGAGCACTTTACGGCGCTCACGAACAGAAGATTCGCTACAATTTAATAATTGCCCAAGACGTGCATCAGAGAAACCTTTACGTTTTAATGCAAACATTTCGCTGGCTTCAATATCAGAAATACTACCGCCATTAATTTGCATTTCACTCGAGACAAGATCTTCAATTTGTGCCAAGAACCACGGGTCAACCTTAGACAAGTCAAAAACCTCTTCCAGTGACATACCCAATCTAAAGGCATCTGCTAAATAAAAGATACGTTCACCGCGTGCTGTAATACACTCTGAACGAATCTTATTGCGTGCATCATCGGCATTTAAATCTACAATAGGGTCTAAGCCAACCTTGTCAGTTTCAAGACCTCTTAATGCTTTTTGTAAAGACTCCTGGAAAGTGGAGCCCATAGCCATCACCTCTCCCACTGATTTCATTTGCGTGGTTAGACGATCATCCGCTTTAGGGAATTTCTCAAAGGCAAATCTTGGAATTTTGGTTACAACATAATCAATGCTTGGCTCAAATGAAGCCGGTGTTTTGCCACCGGTAATATCATTATCAAGCTCATCTAAAGTATAGCCAACAGCTAATTTAGCCGCCACTCTTGCAATCGGGAAGCCTGTCGCTTTGGAAGCCAAAGCTGATGAACGAGAAACACGAGGATTCATTTCAATAATGGTTAATCGACCATTTTCAGGATTAACTGCAAATTGCACATTAGAGCCACCCGTATCAACACCAATCTCACGCAAAACAGCCAAAGAAGCATTACGCATCACTTGGTATTCTTTATCCGTTAGTGTTTGTGCAGGTGCCACTGTAATAGAGTCGCCTGTATGAATACCCATTGGATCAAAGTTTTCAATCGAACAAATAATAATGCAATTGTCTTTGGTGTCGCGCACCACTTCCATTTCAAACTCTTTCCAACCTAAGATTGACTCCTCGACCAAAAGCTCATTGGTGGGTGAAAGGTCTAAGCCGCGCTCACAGATTTCAACAAATTCTTCTTTATTAAAAGCAATACCACCGCCAGAACCACCCATGGTAAATGAAGGGCGAATAACGGTAGGATAGCCAACCGTTTCCTGAATGACAAAGGCCTCTTCCAGTGTATGGGCGACAGCCGCTTTTGGCATATCAAGGCCGATTTTAAGCATAGCTTCACGGAATAAATCACGGTCTTCAGCTTTATCAATGGCTTCTTTTTTAGCGCCAATCATCTCTACACCATGTTTTTCTAACACGCCATGGCGCTCTAAATCGAGTGCACAATTAAGCGCTGTTTGACCACCCATGGTAGGTAGCAATGCATCAGGTTTTTCAACCTCAATGATTTTTTCAACGGTGCGCCACTCGATTGGCTCAATGTAGGTTGCGTCTGCCATTTGAGGATCAGTCATGATCGTAGCAGGATTGGAATTTACCAAAATCACGCGATAACCTTCTTCACGCAAAGCTTTACAAGCTTGTGCCCCAGAATAATCAAATTCACAGGCTTGGCCGATTACAATTGGACCGGCGCCAATGATTAATATACTTTTAAGGTCTTGTCTTTTTGGCATTTTCTTCTAATTCTAAGTTACTCTAAAAATCGTCAAACTCATCTTCTTCAACAGGCAAGTTGCCATCGAAGACATCGAACTTTCTCTTTTGTAAATAAGAAGAACGCATCATTGTGTATGGGTCGTCTGATAGATCTAGCATATCTGTCACTGGTAGCAATTCAACACGCTTATCAATAATGTTAATTGTGGAACTACTGATAAAGCCAATACCTTCAGTTTTGTCAATCATGTTCGCATCAGATGTTGTATCAACAAATAAACCTGCACCATCTCTCACGGTTGATGGGCCTAATAATGGCAACACCACATAAGGGCCTTGTTCTACACCCCATACACCCATTGTTTGACCAAAATCTTCATCATCTGTTGTAAGACCCATGTCAGAAGCCACATCAAACAAACCACCAAGGCCAATGGTAGAATTTACTAAAATTCGACCCAATGTTTCAATGCTTTCTACCGGCTTAAATTGTAAGATCTGATTAGCCAAAGTAGAGACATCACGCAAATTGCCAAAAAAGTTACTAACGCCATCTTGTGCAACTTCGGGCACATGATCTTTATACGCTCTTGATACTGGCTCGAGCAAATTATCATCAACAGTTTCATTGAATCCATAAACTGTTCTGTTGATATCCTCAAACGGATCAACATCTTCTTCAGCAAACGCCAACGTGTTGGCCATAAAAAATAGTAAAAAACTCATTAATAATTGTTTCATTTTTTCATCTCCTGTATGAACGTATCAAACAAACCACTCACGTCATGTGGCCCTGGTGAAGCCTCAGGATGTCCTTGAAAACTAAAAGCAGGTTTATCTAGTACTTTAACACCTTGAATTGAATTGTCAAATAACGATCGGTGTGTTACCTCTAAGGTAGAGGGCATATCATCTTCTGCCACAGCAAAGCCGTGGTTTTGTGAGGTAATCATCACTTGTTTGGTTTCTAGATCTTGCACAGGGTGGTTAGCACCATGATGACCAAATTTCATCTTCTCAGTTTTGGCGCCGCTAGCCAACGCTAATAATTGATGACCCAAACAAATACCAAATATTGGCATGTTTTTTTCTAACAAAGTTTGGATATTGTCAATCGCATAATCACATGGCTCAGGATCACCCGGGCCATTTGACAAAAACACACCATCAGGGTTCATCGCTAATACATCAGCCACTGGAGTTTGTGCATTGACCACGGTTAAATCACAACCACGGTCCACCAGCATTCTTAAGATATTTTTCTTCACGCCGTAATCGTAAACCACCACCTTAAACTTAGCATCGAGCTTAGCAAACTCACCCGTTTCTAAGAAATAAGAGCCGTCGTTAAAATCGTATTGCTTAGTGGTTGATACCACTTTAGCCAAATCCATATTCTTCAACCCTGTAAAGGCTTGTGCTTTGGCGATTGCAGCCGCCTCATCAATATCATCACCGGTAATAATACAGCCCTTAAGTGAGCCATGCTCACGTAGATGACGCGTTAAAGCACGGGTGTCAATATCACTAATTGCAACAATATTTTGAGAGACTAAATACGCATCAAGTGGCATGTTAGAACGCCAGTTGCTTTGCATCAGTGGTAAGTCTCGGATGATCAATCCGGCGGCGTAAATTTTGTCCGATTCTTCGTCTACTGAATTAATACCAGTATTACCAATGTGAGGATAAGTCAGTGCAACGATTTGCTGCGTATAAGAAGGGTCGGTTAGGATTTCTTGGTAGCCCGTCATTGAAGTATTGAATACCACTTCGCCAACCGTATCGCCACTAGCACCGATCGATTTTCCGTGGAAAATCGTCCCATCTTCCAACACTAATATGGCTAATAAGGCAACTTGTGACACCAAACACTCCTGAGCTAAAAACTTCGAGAATTTTACCATACTTGCCAATCAAGCTGATGCCCAAATCATTAAATCAAAGTGATATAATGCCTTTATTAAAACAAAGGAAAGAAGGCTATGGATATCACAGTTGAAAACATTAAATGTGGTGGTTGCGCAGGCACAATCACCAAAAAACTATCATCAGCTTTTGATACAGAAAATATTGATGTCAACATCGAACAAGGCACAATCAGTATTGACATTGACGACTCTAAAAGAGAGGAGCTTGCACAGGTGTTATTAGGTCTTGGCTACCCTGAAACTGACTCAGTACACGGCCTTAACTCTGCCAAAGCAAAAGCCAAATCATTTGTTTCTTGCGCTATTGGAAAAATGGATCAGTGATTATTAAGGTTAATGGGGAAAATCTAGAAATCGATAATCAATCAACTGCTGCTGCTTTGATAGTCCAGCTCGGCTATCAAGATCAGCGCATTGCACTAGAAGTTAACGAGGCCATTATCTCCAAATCAAAGCACGTTGAATTCGCTTTGAATGAAGGTGATCAAGTCGAGATTATTAAGGCTGTTGGCGGTGGCTAGACCATCCAGTTTTTATTGATCTCTTCCGGTTTAAACGGAGTAACTGAAAACTGTTGCGCCACACCAATCTGTAGCTTAACTTCTACATCGACCAAATCTTCATCTCTGCCTTGAGAGTATCGAGCTAAGATTTTAGCTGCAATTTTTACGTCTTCTTGGTTGGGCTCGCCATCAATCAATGCAATCGGGCCATTGCAACTGGTTGAATACAAATGCGCATATTGATTACGATAGCCTTCTAAAAACTTCACTTCACCCTCTTCCCTGGCAATAATCATCTTAAAGCGTTTATTGGGGCGAATATGCCTACCTACTTTTAACATCATCAAATCATCAAGTTGGTAATCACGATTACCGCGTGACTCCCACATATCCACCAATTTATCCGAATATTGTTTATCCGTTAGAAAACAACAACCACCTGCAGGGGTTGCATAATCATCGAAGCCATATTCTTTAGCCAAAGCCATTTGCGGTTTGCGTGTGCGCCCTGAAAAATCTAATAATTGCTCACGATCAACCCAACCTTCAATCTCAGCCTTAGTCGGCGGTAAATGCTTGGCACACAGCGGGCGCAATAACAAATCACCTGCACCAGACTCTGCTTGCACGATTGGCATGGTTTCTTTGCGTTGTGACATCGGGCGCTGACCCATTACCTCGCCGGTGATAATAAAGTCAAAATCGTTCTCTTCCATCCACTGCTTGGCTTTTTTCACCATAAAGCCTTTGCAATCTAAACAAGGATTCATGTTTTTACCGTAGCCGTGTTTTGGATTTAAAAGCACATCACGATACTCTTCAATCACATCAATAATATGCAGTTTAATACCGAGTTGCTCAGCTACCCACAAGGCATTATTACGTTTTGGTTTGTCGCTCTTTTGCTTACGAATCGCGTGTGTATGTCCTTCCACACAAAAACCGGTAAAGAAGTTAATACCTTCCACGTGGATACCTTGATCCAATAGTAATTTAGTACTTAAAAGTGAATCCAATCCACCTGATATTAACGATACTGCTTTTATTTGCTTACTCATTATTTACTTCCTAATTCCATTTACTCGACACCATTCGTCCTTTTGCGTTACCGCTAGCTCATCAAAATATTCGCTATAAGCCTCCAGCACCATTGTTAACTGTTCTTGCAAAATACCTGATAGCGCTATTTTACCGCCAGGTTTAACCAAGCCTGAAAAATGTTCACATAATCCTATTAAGGGATTAGCCAAGATATTCGCAATTAACAAATCCACTTTGCTCAAATCGCCCTCTTCATCGCTATGCAGTACTGTAATTTGACCATCGGCTTGGTTGGTCTTAATATTGTCAATGGTTGCCAGTACGGCCTGCGGGTCATTGTCGACAGCAGTTGCACTTTTTGCGCCTAATTTCACTGCGGCAATCGCTAATACACCTGTACCCGAACCATAATCAATCACATTTTGGCCAACCGGCGGGTTCTCATCGAGATACTGCAAACACAAATCAGTGGTTTGGTGCGTACCGGTACCAAATGCCAAGCCAGGATCCATGTCAATTACCACGGCATCATCAGGTAATTTTGATGCATCCTCCCAAGAAGGACAAATCCAAAGTCGCTGACCAAATCGCATGGCGTGGAAATCTTTCTTGCATTCATCCTCCCAAACGCGGTCTTTGAGTAATTTAAAAGACGTATCTGTAATATCACATAATTGTAACAACATGGCTTGCACGTGCACTTGATCAGCCTCTAAAGCAAATAAAGCCTTGATGGTTGTGTCTGGCCATAGTGGCGTTTCACCCACGGGTGGTTCAAATATTGCATCGTCATGGGTGTCACTAAAGGTGACTGACACGCTGTCCAAACCCATGAGTATTTCACTAACAAAATCTGCTTTTTCTTTACTAGTTTTTAATGTGAGTTGCATCCAATCCATGGGTTTAAATTATACCTACTCGGTATAAACACTATTCCCCTATAAAAACCAAGTAAATGATTAAGGTAAAGCTCTATAATGAGATGCATATTAAATTAAACAAGGTATGAAAATGGCATTAGAAAGAACCGGTAACGGATATTTAGTAGATCCAACGATTTGGACTGAAGAAATCATGCATGAAATGGCAAAAGAAGATGACATAGAGCTTACTGAAAGCATGGTAAATCAAATTATGTCAGCAAGAGAGTACTTTGAAGAAAACTCATCTGTACCACCAATCAGAACCTTCGCAAAATTTGTTGGCATTGACAAAAAAATCTTATTCAAAGAATGGTTAACTGGCCCAATGAAGCCGATTACTAAGTATGGTGGAATGCCTCAACCAACAGGTTGTGTGTAATTAAGCAACGCTTGAATTCAAAAAAAACCCTCGAAAGAGGGTTTTTTATTGTCTAAATTAAATCTTTAACTGAAGCTAAAGCTGATTCTATGTTTTCCGGCTGAGTACCACCACCCTGCGCCATATCAGCTCGACCCCCTCCCTTGCCGCCAACTTGCGTTGCCACATGATTGAGGATCTTCCCTGCTTGGTACTTGTCAGTCAGATCCTTAGTCACACCAGCCACTAATGACACTTTATCACCACTAACCGCTGCTAATACCACCACGGCTGAACCTAGCTTGTCTTTGAGTTTATCAGCGATATCACGCAAGTCTTTACCGCTCACACCTTCTACAACAGTTGAAAGTAATTTAACTCCATTTACATCTTCGGCTTGATCAACCAACTCATCACCTTGGTTACTAGCCAGTTGTTTCTGGAAAGTTGCAATTTGTTTTTCTAAAGCCTTTTGCTGTTTAATCAGTTGTGCAACTTTTTCAACAGCTTGAGCATTGCTTGACTTAGTCATCTGTGCAATTTCACTCAAGCTATCTTCGGTTTGTTTGTCAAACTGATACGCATCATAACCACTCATTGCTTCAATACGACGTACACCGGCAGCAATGCCACCTTCTGAGGTAATTCTAAATAAGCCAATATCACCTAGCTGATTCACGTGGGTACCGCCACACAGCTCTACTGAGAAGTCGTCTTTACCCATGGTTAGTACACGCACAGTATCGCCGTATTTTTCACCAAATAGCGCCATAGCGCCATTCTTTTTAGCAGTTTCAATATCAGTAACGTCCGTATGCACCTTAGTATTGCCTAAAATTTTACGATTTACCATGCCTTCAATCTTATCGATATCAGCTTTAGAAATTACTTCATCGTGAGAAAAGTCAAAACGCAATTTGTCGCCATCAACTAGAGAACCCTTTTGAGTAACGGTTTCACCCAATACAGCACGCAGTGCGGCGTGGAGTAGGTGTGTTGCTGAATGGTTACGTGCAATACGCTTTCGACGGTTTTTATCAACCGAAGCACTAACCACATCGCCTACTTTCAATGCGCCGCTATTCAAAACACCATGATGCTCAAAAGCACCTGACTTTTGTTTTTGCGTATTACCGACTTCAAAGCTAATTTCTTTATTTGACAAAACTCCAGAGTCTCCAACTTGACCACCCGACTCACCATAAAAGCTCGACTGCGCTAAAACGATAATGGCGCTATCGCCTGCTTCAATACTATCGACTAATTCACCATCTTTAATCAATGCCTGAATAGATGAGCTGTTTTCTAATTGTTCATAACCCAAGAACTCGGTCGCATCACTAATATCAACGCCTTTTTGCGTGGTTTTAAAATCTCCTGCTTGGCGCGCACGATCACGCTGCTTAGTCATCTCCACTTCGAAGCCTGGCATGTCAATGGTCAGGTCTCGCTCACGCGCTACATCCGCGGTTAAATCTACTGGAAAACCAAATGTGTCATAAAGTTTAAATACCGTCTCACCGTCAATCTGACTACCTTTAAGATTGGCAATTGCGGCTTCTAAAATACTCATGCCTTGATCTAGCGTTTGAGCGAAGCGCTGTTCTTCACGCTTGAGCACCTTTTCAACATTAGCTAGAGCCTTCTTTAGTTCTGGATAAACTTCTTTCATTTCTAACGCCAAAACCGGTGCTAAACGATAGAAAAATACCTTATCAATACCAATTTTATGGCCATGACGAATCGCGCGACGAATAATTCGACGCAATACATAACCTCGCCCTTCGTTAGATGGAATCACGCCATCCACAATCATAAATGCCGTTGAGCGAATATGATCAGCAATCACACGCACTGAAGCGTTATCAGTTTTAATACCATTGGCTTTCGGGGTTAAATCAACCACTGCCTTAACAAGGCTTTTAAAACCGTCGGTATCGTAGTTGTTATTCTCATGTTGCAACACAGCGGCTAAACGCTCAAGCCCCATGCCCGTGTCTACACAAGGTGCAGCGAGTGGCTTCAGATAACCATCTTCTTGTTTGTCATATTGAGTGAATACGAGGTTCCAGATCTCAATATAACGATCACCATCTTCATCCGCATGGCCTGGCGGGCCACCGACAATATCTTCACCATGATCATAAAAAATCTCACTCGATGGGCCACAAGGGCCAGTATCACCCATTTGCCAAAAATTATCCTTAGCACCACAACGAGAAATACGGTTTCTTGGGAAGCCGATTTCATTCACCCAGATATCTTCTGCTTCATCGTCTTCTTCAAACACGCTGATCCAAAGTTTTTCTTTAGGTAGGCCGATTTCAACCGTTAAAAACTCCCAAGCATACTCAATAGCTTCACGCTTGAAGTAATCACCAAAACTAAAATTACCCAACATTTCAAAGAACGTATGATGGCGTGCGGTATAACCCACGTTTTCCAAATCGTTATGCTTACCGCCGGCACGTACACAGCGCTGACAACTAGCTGCACGTGTATAAGGGCGCTTTTCTACGCCACTGAATACATCCTTAAATGGCACCATACCTGCATTAACAAATAACAAGGTTTTGTCATTATGTGGCACCAGTGATGCACTCGGCTCAATGGTATGACCTTTCGAGGCGTAATAGTCTAAGAATTTTTGTCTAATTTGTGCAGTTTTCATGCGATTAAAGCGTTGTATAAAATTGCCTAATTATATAGGGAAGTGGCTATTCTAACAATGAAGTATCACCGGCACCATGGCGAATAATTTCAACCCCATCGCCGGATAAATCAATCACCGTGGTTGGTTCTGGTGGGCAATAACCATCGTCAATAATCACATCAACCCGACTCTCAACCGCATCTCTAACATCGTCAATATCATAAAACTCATGACCTTCTAAGATTAACGAGACACTCATCATCGGCTCGTTGAGTTCATCAAGCAAGGCTTGAACCACACCATGATGCGATATCCTAAGGCCAATGGTTTTTTTCTTCTCATGTAATAGACGTTTAGGTACATCACGCGTGCCTTCTAAAATAAACGTATAGGCACCTGGTAAAATTTTCTTTAACAAACGAAACGCGTTGTTGTCAAGCTTTGCATACTCGCCAATATGAGCTAAATCTCGCATCATTAAGGTAAAGTCATGACGTTTAGATAAATGTCGAATTTGTCTAATGCGCTCAAGTCCATTTTTATTACCAAGTGCAGTGCCTAATGCATAACCTGAATCAGTCGGATAAACAATTACCGAGCCTTTATGCAGCTCATCAACTACTTGCTTAACCAGGCGATGTTGTGGATCTTGTGGGTGAATCTCAAACAACTTGGCCATTACCAATCTCTCCAGATCGAATTTTCAGGATTCGGCATATCTAAAAGATGTCCAATTTGTATTCTTTGATGCGGCCAACCATGATAATCAGACCCTTGCGATGACAACATTCCCAACTCCCTTGCCCACTGGCTCGTGAGTGTAATTTCATCTTTACTGCTACTGCCTGTCACCACCTCGACTCCATCACAACCATTGTCCGCCAAATCACTCATCATCCGTTTTACCTTGGTGTTTGTCATTCGATAACGAAACGGGTGGGCTAAGGCCGCCTTGCCACCCGCTGCATGTATCCACGCAATCACTTCATCAAATTGAGCCCATTTTCCACCCACACCGCCGGGCTTTTTACCGGTTAAAAAGCGCTTAAAAACGCTACGCATGTCTTTGCACACACCCTCTTGAATCAGCATCTGGGCAAAATGCGTGCGCGTAATCATGCCTTTTTTAGCAAGCGCTTGGGTTTTTTCCATGGCGCCAAACACACCTGCACCGCCTAAGCCTCGTGCCATTTTTTCAGCACGAAGTTGACGAAAATCCTGATGTTGTTTCAGGCCAGTCTGTAATACTTCATTCTCTGCATCAATGCCCAAACCTAAAATATGAATGGTCATGTTGCTCCACATGGCTGACACTTCCACTCCAGGTACAAATTGCATGCCAAGATTGTTCGCCTCAAG
>OFCC01000042.1_pt1 | contig 11951 bp, 10 predicted proteins | sample 1520671 | NCBI WGS metagenome assembly OFCC01 (sample SAMEA3696450, study PRJEB22514) | metagenome | biome: water; feature: marine; material: hydrothermal vent | place: Pacific Ocean | collected 2014-08-16 | depth 1514 m | reverse complement strand
TACTCAATAAAATTATAAACAATCATAGAATATAACCTTTTTTATAAGGAATTGGATGCTCTTCCAAACTCAAATAGTGATAACTCCAGATAGGTAGTTAAATCTCATTACCATTCATTACTAATCATTATGTATCGATGAATACTTTGGAACTTTGAATACTTGTAGCAAAATATACAAGCATACAAAATATATTTTGTCCAAATGATACTTTGCTACAAATATACTTCGCTATTTTAGATAACTCAACCTTTCTACAAAACAGTGGTATGCACTTCGAAAATTTCTAACTTTGGTCGAACTTTGTTAGAGGATAGAATTTGAAGTTTTAATTATCTCCTTCTATACATCATATTGATAACATCATTATACGTTGGTAGGATGTCTCTAAAATAAACAAGAATATTCTTTAACCCAACTATGTTTATTTTATTCTCTGGTTCTTCATAAGAGATAGTATCTACAATCTGCTCAAGTTCTTCTACCCTGCTTTTCACATCATTAGCCATTAAACTATCAACCATACTATCAAGTTGATAATCAGCCTCATTTCTTCTATCCCTTAACTCATTAAGTTCATCTGATAATTTTATAAGTTTCATACGCAAATTTCTATGATTAATCCTACAAGCCAATATTTTAAAATATATTGGCAATACTCTATGTGCAGCTCCCCTATTTAAAAGTCCATAAATCCCATCTTCTCTATCCCTCTCAACTTCCTTAACAACCTCCCTAATCTTCAAAAAAATGTAATAATAATACCTTCCAATGGCTGTCCTACACTTTCCTTCATCTGGAAGTGATTCAAAATTTAAAACATTATCAGCCACTTCTTTAAATTCATTGGGATTGAACATCTACAACACCTTTCCAATCATGAGTCACCAATACATGAAACATTGAATCAAAAAACTTCTCATGGCATTTTAACCTAACATCATCTATCATATCATGAACCCTCTTTATCTTTGCATTAACATCCTTAACCTCCCCCCTCTCAAAAACAACCCTTATAATTACCCTATCATCAACCCCATCATAATCCAAAACAATCTCAAACTTTTCACCAGGATATTTTTTCTTTAAATAGTTTTCAACAAACTCAGCAATTTTATAAACCTTCATCTTCCAATCCTCATCCCTAACAAACAATTTGAAATCCTCAGTTTTTTTATATCTTCCCTCCAATTCAAGCTTTTTAATAACCTCTTCAATCTTCTTCTTTGAAATATTTGAAGGGACTTTCAGGGTTATAGTCTTAGTAGGCATACTCCCACCATAATAGGCTAAACCTTAGCCAAATACTTTTTATCAAACCTAACAGCCCAAAGATAAAACATAAGAGTAATTGCAAATATAAAAACTGCCAATCCAATAAAGCCGATGTAAAAATTGTTTATTTCCATAACTCCCAACCTCTATTTTTGGATATATAAGTTTATGGGGGGAATGGGATATAATCTTTTTTATTCCATTTCATAATATTTTTTATAAATCTCTATTTGTGTCTTTGCCTCTGGTATGTTCTCTTTTAACCACTTAATAGAGCAAACCTTGCCCTTGTTATCATAGAGATACTTAACCTCATAACCTATGTGTTTGACGTATTTGTCACCATATCTGGAAGCCCAATTATGCAGTATGCTTAAAGCCTTATCCCTTTCATAGCCCAACAACTTGCATAATGATGTTAAATAATAACAGCCTCTCATTTTGCCATCTTCCCAATAGGAATTGATTAGTTCATTAAGATAACTCTCCAACTTTGCCTTATTTAAGGTAACTTCTTTATCTCCAATGGTTGTTTTAATGTATTCCTTCTTACGACTTTCTACCTTAGGCTTTGGCTTCTTGGTGTTTATTTGGATGTCTATCTTAATGCTATCATCTATCTTTTTTGATTGCCAATATCTTAAAGCATCATCTGCAAACTCTGACAAGTCCCCTTTTATCTCTCCAAAGTTTTCATAATACTTTAAAAGCTTCTTTAAAAAGTGCGGTCTTATGTTTTGCATATAGATAGGCCTAAACTTCTCCACTTTGTCGGCTGGAACTGGAATGCTTATTGGCGTCTTCCCATCATCAACATCTTGATAGTATAAGCTAAATGGTGCTGACACAGTCATAGCCTCCTTATAGATTGAGAAATCCACACCCGTATCTCCATCTTTGCCAATAAAATCCAATTGAGATTTTAGTTTAAAGTTTAGGAAGCTTGTTAATATCGTGCTTCCTTCAATAAAGCCCTTATTTAAGATTTCATTAGGTAGGCATCTGGCATTAACCCAAATATGAAAACCCTTACTGCCACTAAACTTTATGTGAATGTCCTTAATCCCATAATCCTTAAAAATCTCCCTTACTTCCTTAGCTATCTCTTTGGATTTCTCAAAATCTCCCTTAAAGTCAATATCTATAACCCAATCCCAATAATTATAGTCAATTTTAGGATATTCTAACTCATATCTTGGACTCTCAAAGTAGTATGGAGAGCAGTAAATACTCCTAAGATTATCTATTATCCAATCCTTAAAGTTGCCTCTGTTATCCCACAAATCAACATGCCTTAAATATGGCTTCTCCCCCTTTGGGATGTTGTTATAATTCCAATACTTTGGATGCCTCCAGTTAATCTTTCTATCCCTATCCAAATCCAACCTATGACAACTTAGCAACCTATCTAAACAAAAATAATATAAATATCTGGAAGTTAGTTTATAGTAGGTAAGCCTATCCATAGCAACCACCGTTATAGTGGTCTCCATAAGTCCTTCTCTGGATTATACAAATCCCCGCTATTACACAATTCTTTTAAAAGCCTCTCTGCAGTCTCTTCCGATATGTTGAATTTTTCAGCTATCTCAACCGTTGTATATGTTTTTTCTGGATGTTGAAGCATATAGTTTAAAATCTCTCTTTTTAATCGTGATAATCTCCTACTCTCTTCTATAAGTTTGTTAATCTCCTCTAACTCTTCATCTTTTTCTTTTTGTGATGTTTCCTCTGCGTCCTCTCCAACTAATTCAAATAGCTCTTTAACTTTATTTGGTGCTCTAATTCTCAGCAAAACTCCTAAGATTGTCTTAAACCACGTTTTTAAAGCATCCCTTACATCTTCCAACTCTACATAGTTCTTAAATCTCAATTTAGCATAAGCTTTTGCCATATATTCAATTTGATTAAACAACCTATCAGAGTATCCTCTAAATAAGCCGTTATCTCTCAACAAATCCCTTAACCTCTCTTCTATCTCCCAAAGTGTTATTAATGCATCTTCCTTAAACTCAATATCCCTATTTTTGATGTAGCTAATGAATAACGAACATTCATAAGCCTCTAAATTCTTTTGTCTTATGAAATTATAATCCTCTCTCAATCTCTTAACTTTATAAGTGTGCAGTTTTATCTCTCTCCAATCCTCATTAGTGTATGGCTTCAATAAGTAGATTAATGGAATTCTATCAGTCATTCCTCTTAAGTTTCTCAGTGTGAAATCCAATATTTGGGATAAAAGCCACTCTAACGCTTCCAATTGTGGATTAACTCCTAATATGTTATCCACTATCTTTTTAGCATGTTCTTTTGCCTCTTCCCTATTATAATCATGTTGTTTCAATAGTTTTTTAGTGTAATAGTTTATTAATGCCTCTTTAAACTCTTCAAAACCCTTTAAGTGGTAGATTTCCCAAAGCTCCATTAAGTCAATATCTTTAATATTCCCTACTCCAATCCAAGGGCTTACCCCAATCATTGGAATGTTATATCCCTCTCTTTCTCTCTTCCAAATACCCGAAGTCTTACCAGCTTTTAGCAAGTCTATGTCATTCCCAACCCTTAGGATAAAGTCTATCATCTCTTCAATGAATATCGGCCTATTGTGGTTCATTGGAATTATTCCCTTTTTGTAAAACTTTAAATTGTCTCTGGAGATAACCAACCCTATCAAGTTCTCTATGTTTGGCATATCTACCCTTATCATATCTTCCGTTGTGTTGTGAAGCTTTGCCAATGGTTCAATGGTTAAACTCTTCCCTTGTCCATAACTTCCAATAAATAGGCAGTCAATGGTTTCAGGCTTTAAGTGTCCATCCCTATTTTTATCCCAATATATATGTGCAGAGGCCAATATCTCCAAAGTTATTAAAGTGTCTATGGTTGGATTTTTGCCTTCTTTGTCCAATATTGCCTTTATTTCATAAAATACCTTATCTTTAATGTAATCCAAGGCGTTGCTATAGCCTGCATCCTTTACCTTCTTAACAAAGGCATCATAGTTGAAGTTTATGGTTTTTTGTGGATTTATGCTCAAGCCCTCTATGTAGTATTCTCCCTTATGGTTGGTCTTTAGAATTCCAACAATTTCAACGTCTCTCATGTTATTAATCTCTGGTGTGTATGGGAGATAAACCCTATAAACTTCATCAGTCTCCTTTAACTGGATTATAGCTATCGTTAAATCCCTCTCCAACTTTACTGGTTCTCCCTCTTCATCTTTGAACAACGGTTCTGAATACTTTATCTCCCTACCACACTCCGGACACTTTATTTTATAGTCTTGGCTCCTTTCTATCGGCTCATACAGCCTTATGAGTTCAAAACCACAACCCCTATTATGCCCCTCTTTATCTAAATCCAAACATTTATGAAGTCTTAAAATTGGCCTTCTTACCTTATGCTTTATTATTCCAGCTAAATCCCCCCTAAATATGCATAACTTATCTTTAAACTCCCCCCAATCTTCAGATTTTGTTATTATGGTCCTACTCCTTAGTGTCTCCAAGCCAATGATGTTTATATTAATTGGCTTATATTGGAAGTATTTTTCATAATAAACCTTGTAGATTTTCCTTATTGCCTCATAAGGATTATTTAACAACTCACTTCTGAAATAAGCCCCAGCTATTCTCTCTTTACCTTTAAGATTATCAACTTCATTAATGTCAAATTCAAAACCATCGGGTGTTAAATGCTTCTCTATAAGTTTTTTGAGTTCTTTACTAAGCTCTTCCATGAATTGACTTTTACTTTCACTTTCTGAATATGCCTTTTTAGGCAGATATTGATCTATGATGTCTTTGATGTCTTCATAGAATTTGTATGTAAGATAAATGTATTTTCTATCGTAATCATCTGGATTTTTTCTTATGTCAATCCATTCTAATTGTTTGTAAATTTTTAAGTGTTGCTTTAGAGTTCCTTCTCCAATTTTCAACCGTTCGATAGCTTTATTCATGAATTCATCAAATCTCATGCCTTCAAAGGTTAGAATTGTGAATATTTTAGATGTTTTTCTACAATCATCGTTTTTATAGCTCTTTTTTAAGGTGTTGGCTCTCTTACCGATTTCATTACATAACTCTTCAATTACCTCATGATTCCCATTGTTATGTAGTAATTGGTGAAGTGTGGTGAAGTCGTTATTTTGTTGGTGAAGCTTGGTGAATTCTTCACCAGCAATTTCACCAATTTTTATTGTGTTATTTTGTTGGTGAAGCATTTCACCAGCTTTCACCAATTTTAACACAACATCCTTAGGGTCGTGTATCTCCCAATATTGCCAACCTAAAATTGATGTAATTGCATTTTCCAATATATACAGTTTGTCAGTTGGTAGCTCTGCCCCTAACTCCCAAAAACCATACTTTAAAAGTAGCTGTCTCTCTTCCAATGGCAACTTAGTTAATGAAAATAGCCAAAGATTGTTTAAAATTTCTGTATTGTTTTTATTATACTCATCTAATTCTTTGATAGTGTTAGGGTCATATCTAATATTCAATAGCTTTATAGCAACTTCTAAAACATTCTCTGGATATTGGTTAATTACATTAATTGCATTTTTCAATCCATTGGAATTAGTGGATAAATTATTTATACTATCTCCTACATAATTAACCATAGCTATCACCTTTCGGGGTTTTCAATACAGTTATTTTGTTGGGAGTAGGGAGATACCCTTTAAAGGGTCTCCTTACTCCCAAGATACTAAATAGACAGCCCATTTTTCAGCCCCCTAAAACTAAAATTTAAAGAATAAAAATTAATCTTCTTTTTTTAGCTCATTTAAAGCACTCCTTGCTTTTGGGTTAGTTAGTGTATAAACACTTTTTTTGTTAGTGTCTTCATCTTTTAACTCTTCTAAGTTTATTCCCAACACTTCAACCAATGATTTAAGCACCATTTTATAAATCTCTTCTAAGTCCTCTTCTTCTAAGCTATCTTCATTTTCTTCCACATATTTTTTTAATAAAGGCTCTAATTTTGGCAATAATTCAGTTTGGAATTTGCGTTTTTTTGCTAAGGTCATTGTGTCTAAGTAATCATAATACATACTTATATCCAAAACTAATATCGGTAGTATGCTGGCAAGGGCATTTTTTAAATCTTTACGGCTTATTTTGATGCCTTTGTTTTCTAACTCTTCAACTGCTTTATTTATCATATCTAAGGCAATAGTTTCGCAGTATAACCTATAATAGAAATCTCTGATTATCCTATTAATTAGCTGGTTTCTACTCTTGGCAACCTTATGCTTTATTAGAGTATCCATTATCCCCAATGTATTTTTGTCTATCCTAATTGGGATGGTTACACTATTTTCGGTTTTATTTTGGTTGCTCATAATATCATCTCCCAAAACTTATATTTATGCTTTAGTGTATATTTTGTATAAAAATTATATATAAACCTTATGGTGTCATAGGGCATGGTCCGTAAAATAGCATTGTAGTGTTGCCTAAAAATTTTCATGTGAATACACAAAAAAAGATTTTGTTTTTTGGCTTCAGCCAAGTTAATGATGTTAATAAAGTGAATAAGGTAAATAATGAGTTTTTGATTTTTGAAGTGAATAATAGCCCTTAGGAATTCCAGCATTAAGTGTATTGCTATGGTTAGGATATTTAAATTCAATCTATCAATTTGGATGTATTATAATTTAGGCCTATGATGTTGCCATCTCCAACTATGGGCCTATAGAACTATGGGCCCATGGAACTATAGAACCATGGAATCATTGAACCATGGAATCATGACATCATGAACCCATGGCATCATGAAAATATGGCAACTACCACACATGAAGATAGCAACCCAACACTTTAGTGTTGCCATCTCTATCTGGATGTGTGATAACTGCCACATAGAGAGAGTAATAAAAAAACTTCCAGCCCTACCCTCTCCCCCCTATGTATATTAATTTAATGGCAACAACCTAAGGTAATACTAAAAATAGGTTTATAATGTATAACCGTATTTTTCCATTATTTCATTAAAAGCTAATTCTAAAACTTTGTAATCCTTCATTTTGGGATGTTGTCTTTTTATCTCTTTTATTAGGTTAAAAACTTCTTTCTTATGCTCTTCTTTTAATCCCAATCTTTTAGCAATAACTCCAGCCCTTGCCCTAACTCTTTGGATATTAGATAAGGATGCATTCCTTAACACTTTGTTAGTTATTATATGCCCACATCTATAGCTAATTAATACCGTAACTGGTTTTATCTCTCCTTCAACATAATCCTTGTCAGTTATAAAAGTTGGCTCTAAACATATTGGGCATATTCTTAACTTAGCCATACTATCCCATCATTTTTTGATTTTCCAACTCTTTTAAGGTATTTTTCCAGTTTTCTATGAAAATCTTAACCAACCTTGAAAATGGTCTCTCCCCGCATATAAAATTCACAAGCTCATTAGAATAATATTGTTCTGAATGCATATTTCCTTGGAATTTAATTTTTACAATCTTTTCAACATCTTTAAGCACTATAAACCATGATGTTATGACTGCTTCAATCCCCTCATCTCTAAATTGTAAAAATATGTGGCCTTCTTCTTCTAATTTAATATCAATCCACACATTGCCGTAAGTTTTTGCCAATAATGGATTTTTATAAATTTTATCACTTTCAAAACACTCATACACATCATTAATAAAATTGTCTTTGATAGGGTCTTGGATTATGATTTCTAAAAAACTTGGTGGATATTCTTCAATTGTATCAATCCACTTATCTATCGTTAGTTTTCCAATATCTTCTTCGAACCATACACCAACATTTCCAACAACTGGTATGTATGTAGTAATGAATATTTTCACATTGTCGGGATTTCTTTGCAAAGTCTTTAAAGAATACTCCAATAACTCCGAAACACATAGTAGGAATTTATCATAATACTCCGTGTATGAAATTTTTCCACGTGGAAGATTATTTAACATCTCTCTTAAAGCTCCAGTGTTAAATACATCTTCAACTCTCATTTTTACCCCTCTTTACCTCTCTTTATTAAAACTTCCAAAATTTTTGAGTATATTCCTATTACTCTAAATGTAATAGGTAGATAATATACTATATCCAAAAAACCAATATATAAACCTATCTTTTAGTTGAATTATTGGGATAATAGGTTTTTACTTATGGAGAGGATGGCAACATTCCAACATAAATAGTATTTAAAAAAATCCTTCAACTACTACACAATGCTATATGTTTTTTTTATTCAAAAATTAGCTTAAAATTGGCTATTTTTACAAAATAAGTAAAATAATTAAAAATAGCATTTTTCAACTCATGCCAAAAATTAAGTTATTTTTATCTCATGCAACTCATGGCAGTCATGACACCATAAAAAGGCATCCAACAACTGCCAACTCATAACCACACTTGGGAATTTAGGGCAGTAGCTCAAAAGGTCATAGGCCTATTATAAACTAAATCTACAACCGTTGATATAGGAAAAATCTCTTACAATTTGGTAAAAATAAAAATTATATGCCGTTGATGAAGTTTAAGCAGTATAGATTTAGATTAGTTAATTCAATATATAAAGCATCAACCAACTACAAATTGTTTAGAGGATTTTCCAAGGGTTTTGATGAAGCTAAACTTAAAGATATTAGATGATGATGTTGATGGACTTGATGAAGTTGATGAAGCTAAACCGTTGATAACTTCAACCCCGTAGAACCTCGTAATATATTTTTTTATCCCAATCTCAATAGATTTTGGAGAAAATCCAATTTAAAGCATTTTTATCAAATTCTTTATTTTTCAACCCCGTAGGAACTCTAAGGATTTTGGCAATATGATACATAGGTTTTAAATGAATTTGGATAAAGTAATATTTTCCATGAATTTGATTTTTTTACTCCGCTGACTCCGATATAATTTTTTTATTCCCAAACACTATAAAAAATAGGGATTTTATCAAAATAACCACAATTGGCTAAGATAATTATAACACTACTTCGCTGGAAGCATAGGGATTTTAGAGATTGAACAATAAGATAAATGCAGTTAAATAAATCAATTTAATATATAAACTACTTAGGCAACTACAAAATGTTTGGCTAAAAACCCTATTATCTTTACGGACTTAACAGCCATATAAAGTAAAAAAATACTTACGGACTTGACGGACTTTACGGAGTTAATGAATTGCCAAAATAAAGGTAATATCTATAAAATCAAATACAATATAAGTTTTTTATACCCTCTCAATCTCCAAACCTTAGCATCTCATAAACCCTAAGGGCTGTTATCAGTTAAAGGATAAAACAACCACAATTGGCAGTTGGTAAGGAAAATAAAAAAATATCCTAAGGTTATCAGTTGAAAATTACTATAGAAAAATAGATATATCCACTCAAAAGGTTCATTTATGATTGTGGTAGTGTTATCATTGTTATCATTCTTTCTTAGCCAACTTATAAAATGTCTTCCGTGTTTTACCTTCAAATATTGTATATTTGGTTATTTTTCCTTCATTCTCCAACTCTTTTAGGGCTTTATATATAGTAGTGTTAGATTTACCTTTAATCCTCTTAATGATTGTTGTTGGCTGTAAGTCTCCATCTTTCAACATCTCCAATATGGCAACCTTAACCCTATCTACATTAGAGAGATTGTTATATTGTTGCTCTCTCAAACTTTCAATAACCTTAAGGATATAGCTTATATCTTCTTTTATTTCTTTAATCTCTCTTTCTAATTTGCTAACCCTATCACTTAAACCCCAATATCTATTATCTCTTAAATCCACAGTTGTTTTTAAGTTAGACAGCTCCAACTCTAAGTTAGTTACCTTAGCCCTTAGCCTCTCCAATTCACTATTGGATTTATCATCTCTACCAAATAGCTTATTTATCATCTTATCCCTAATGTAATTGATACTATATAATTAACCTAACTGTTTTAGCTATATAAACCTATAACTTTGGCTGGATACTTTGATAATATGTTTATTTAATAGCCAACTATATTGCATTAAAAGAGGATGAAAAATAAGCATTAAAAGGATGAAAAACTGGATGAGTATATAAATGGAAATCAAAAAAGAGAACAAAAAACCTAAGGTATAATATAGGTATCTATGCACCGAACGAATGAATGGAAGATTAATTACATTGGAGACTATACCCCCAAATGTTCAACTACAATCAACTACAATATTATTTTTTATTCCAAAACTCAATGTATTATTTAGGTAATTTAGCTGTAAGCATAAACTACTAATTTCTTAATGTATCAACTACAATGGAAATTATAGGGATTTTGAGTTTAACCCAAGTGTTCAACTGCAATCAACTGCAATATTATTTTTTTATCCCAAAACCCAAAGAATTTTTTAGATAATTTAGCTGTAAGCATAAACTACTAATTTCTTAATATATCAACTGCAATGAAAATTATAGAGAATTTGAGTTTTAACTCCTAAGAATAGCCACATTTTGTAATTAAGAATTTATAACCGATAACCAACAAATTAGTTTTTTTATCCTTCCAGCAACTGATAACACCGATAACATTGATAACACCGATAACCAATAAAACAATGGCATTTTTAATGCAACCGATAACAAAACCCTTAGGGATTTTACCAACTACAACTTTTGAAGGTATAAAACAATCTAAAACCCGTATTAGGTTTTCAACTCTTAACAAGGAACATATTTTTTATTTTAGTATTACTCAACTCTTAACACCCTTAACACTCTTAACAACCTTACAAACTCATTATGCCCTCTTTTTTACCCAGCTCTTAACATATCTAAGAGATTTTAGCAACTACAACTTTTAGGTTATTTGATTATCTAAAAACTCCAACTATAGATATTAATGGCTGGTAATACTAAGCCATTCCGAAAATTTTAACCTAACATTTTGCCTAAATTGTCGGTGTCCATAAAATCCTAACCTATGGTAATCATCGTTAAGAATGATTACCCCAAACTTTGAAGTAGATATAATGTTATCTAATATCTCCAAAACTTGTATTTTCAAAAATCTCTAAAGAATACAACCACAACATTGGTAAATAAGTGTATCTAAATGGCAACCCTTACAACCTATGCAACCCATGCAACCAAATAAAAAAACTAAATATCCAGCAACCACTTGTAAATTTATGTTAGATTTTAATTAATAATGTCGTTTTTACAAATTAGGAATTGAAGCTTTTAGTATTTAACAAAAACAGCTTTTTTAAGCACAATTAACCGCTGGTGCGGTTAATTGTGCATTAGCTAATCAACCTTTTTGAATGTCCGAAATTTTTTAACCAAAGTTTGCCTTTGGTTGGAAAGTCTAACATTATCACATAGGGCCTATAGTTACCCCATGCCATCAACAACTTAAGTTGGTTTCCAGATACAGCTCCCAAAATAGGATAAGTTTTTGAATATTTTTATTATTGGATGTCGAAAGTTCTCTTTCGCAATAAATTGAAAAAAGTCTAAAACTTACATTCAAAAATAGTGGTTAAAATTAATTTACCTTAAGGTAACTATCTGGAATGTTGCCATGGCTATGGAGATAGCAACACCACACAAGGGTATTATGTTTTAAATATACCCTTAGAAAAATAGAAAGGTAAAGCCCCTAATGGTGTTGCCATGGATGAGAAAAAACAACTACTATATAACACAATTTTTGAAGTATATAAGTTAT
>OFCC01000036.1_pt1 | contig 13009 bp, 14 predicted proteins | sample 1520671 | NCBI WGS metagenome assembly OFCC01 (sample SAMEA3696450, study PRJEB22514) | metagenome | biome: water; feature: marine; material: hydrothermal vent | place: Pacific Ocean | collected 2014-08-16 | depth 1514 m | reverse complement strand
TCTACAAAATTCACGATACCGAAAATGTGCGCTTCCACAACATAGGGAGCGATATCGACCTACTATTGGATGAAAAGAGATTCAATTCGATGAAGAAGAGTATGGATTTTCTGCGCAGAAACGGAGGTCTGCTCGTTTTCCTCGACAGTAAAACCGTCTCGAGAGAGCAGGCCAAAGAGATAGGTGTAGGGGCTCAGATACTCAAAGACTTGGGTGTAAGCTCAATAAGACTGCTGACCACACATCTGGATGCCCAATTCGTGGGTCTGAGCGGTTTCGGGCTCGATGTGGTCGAGAAGATAGATATTGCCTGAGACGAGTGCGACCCTCTGCAGGGGTGCCGCTCGTATCTCTTAATCTGAAAGGAGTATATCGATGTTTCAGAAATTCGCACCGCTTATCATTCTGGCGATGTTCGCCGTGGGAGCCTACTTCATGGTTATGGGGATGGAAAAAGCGAGCGATATGGCCAAAACCGGCAAGAGTCTGCACAGACCTTAGAGACTCTCCATACTCTGCAATACTCTCTTCACTGTCCGTGCTGGATTTTCGGATTTGTATATCGGTCTTCCGATGACGGCGAAATCTACGAGACTCTCCTTCGCCATCTTCAAATCCGCTACACGACTCTGGTCTTGCGCATCCTCTCCGAAAGGTCTGATACCGGGAGAGAGTGTGAGAAAGCCCGGGCGAGCCTCTTTGAGCGCTCTGCTCTCGAAGGCACTGCATACCACTCCGTCGAGGCCGTTCTCATAGGCAAGAGAAGCGAAGTCGACAGCCTTTTCTTCTATGGACGCACCGTAGATAGCTTCGAACTCATCGTTGTCGAAAGAGGTGAGCGCCGTAACCGCAAGCACGAGAGGTCTCTCGTCGAGTCCTTCGAGCCTTTGCATGAGCGTTTTCATCGCTTTCGCACCGGCCGAGGCGTGGATATTGAACATATCTATATCGAGTGCCGCTATCTCCATCGCCGCATCCGCCATGGTATTGGGAATATCGTAGAGTTTCAAATCGAGAAAGATTTTGAAATTGGGATTGATGCTTTTGATGGTATCTATGAAATATCTGCCATCTCTGATGTAGCTTCTAAAGCCCACCTTCATCCATAATCCGTCATACTCTCCGAGGCTCTCGACCAAGTTCAGGTTTTCGGCAGCGGAGGGCATATCCAGTGCTATACAAAGCTCCATGCTTCACCCTTTTTTGTTATAATTCTATCCAAAATCACAAAAAGGATTCAGTCGATGTTCGGTAGAAAACTCAAAGAGTACAATCTGAGTGAAGAGGAGCTCGAAAAGCTTCAATATGCGTTGGTGAAGACTCCCAACGGCACCATCAAAATCAAACTATATCCCAAAGATGCTCCCAATACGGTGGCAAACTTCGCCGAATTGGCAAACAGCGCTTTTTACGACTCTCTGAAATTTCACCGTGTAATACCGGGCTTTATGGCTCAAGGGGGGTGCCCGTACTCCAAAGACAATCCTGCGCTCGCAGGTACGGGCGGTCCGGGCTGGGCCATCAGATGTGAAACCGACAACGGAATAAAACATAAGAGAGGAGCTCTCTCCATGGCGCATGCCGGCAAAGATACGGGCGGAAGTCAGTTTTTCATCACCTTCGTCGATACTCCTCATCTCGATGGAGTGCATACGGTATTTGGTGCAATCGAAGAGGATGATGTAGAGAGTTTCAGGGTACTTGACAGCATCAAACAAAACGACGATATCGAATCTATCCGGGTGGTGGAAAGTACCGATTGAGCGACTCTTCGCAGAGGGATTCGTCCCTCCCCTCTAACGATCTCTCATATTTTTTTGCAGTACATATCTCGTAAGAAGCGGCCCTATGAGTTCATGCACCATCGTGGTGGCTAATATGATATTCAGTACAATCGGAGCTATCACTATGAAATCGGGATTCTCCTGTATAGATAGAGCGAGACCTATGGCTATACCAGCCTGGGGAAAGAGTGCAAGCCCCAGATATCTCCTCACCTCCATGGCCGCACCCGATATTTTGCCTCCATACCAGACGCCCAGAATTTTCCCGGCTATTCTGAAAAGCACATACATTATCACGACGAAGGGCATACTCAGAAGAACATATATGTTCAGGTGCATGGCGGATATGGTGAAGAAGAGTAGAAAAATTATATCTTTGAGGTGTTGATCGAACTCCTTCTTGACGAGAAAGAATTCATTCGATAGATTGGACATAACCACTCCCATGACGAGTGAAGAGAGCAGGGGATCGAGTCCGTATTTGCGGGAGATGCTATAGACGAGGAATATCATTCCCAGTGTCGAGGTGGTTTTTATACTTTTGTAATTTTTAAAGACTCTGTCTATACCTTCGGAGAGGAAAGCCCCCGCAATACCCAGCAGAACCGTAAAGAGCAGCATCGGAGCTATCACGGCTATCGCTCCCGCCACCTGCCCGTCCACATCGGCGGTGGTTTTGCTGACTATCATCACGAAACTGAAGAGTATCAGTGTCATGGCGTTGTCGGTAGCCACCACACCGAGGAGATAGGAGCTGAATCTGCTTTTGGCCTTGAGTTCGTGGATGACGGCCAGTATCGTCGCCGGAGCGGTGGCGGATGCCAGCGCACCGAATATTAGAGCCGTAGTGAGTCTGTAGTTTATCTCATATCCAAGCTCGAAATATTCGAAAAGCATGTAGAAAACGCTTCCTATCATAAAGAAGGTAAAGATCGCTTCACTCACAGATATGACGATTATCTGTTTCCATACACTCTTGAGTACATTGTATCTGAGATTGGCACCTACCAGAACGGATATCAGAGCAAGAGAGAGGTCTATGACGATATGACTGTTTTGCACGAACTCTTTGGATACGATGTCGAGGTTGTCTGGACCTATAAGAAATCCCAAAACAATATAGCCCACTACATTGAGAATCTTGAATTTATGACTGACCCACTTCATAAATGAGCCCAGCACCAAGATAAGACCTATATAAAAGAGTGTATCCATAGAGACTCTTGTATCGGAATTTGCGGTCTCTTTTCGACCGTAATTCGCTATTCTATCATCTATCGATAAAAATATATTTAATAGTATTGATAGATAAGCGTAATTTATTTAGCTCTTTGAAAAATTGACCTGAGAATAGTAAAAGTAGTGCCAAAAGAGTCGAAACAATATCACCCTCCTGTCTTCTTGGGGGCGTTCAAATTTTTGTGTAGCTTGAGGTAGAACGATAGAGATAAAGAAGAAACGATACAATAAAAGAGTTCGATTGGAAATAGTGCAAAGAGCTTTGCGGTTCAATAAGCTTCATTGACTATAATTGAATATTATGAAAACTGTAAATAGAAGAAGCGCTTTTGGGATTGGTGATATAATAGGTGGTTTGTCGGGGGCTGCTGTCGCACTTCCGCAATCCATGGGGCTGGGCATAGTGCTCTTTTCGGTAATGGGATTTGATGCCTCTACCGGTGCGTTGGCCGGTCTGATAGGCGCGACGATACTCCTACTCATATCCGGCGGAGTGGGTGCGACGGTGGGTATGATAAGCGCACCCAACGGCCCTATGACCATGATGCTCGTAGGGGTTATGAGTACGCTCAGTGCCGAGGGGGCGAGCAGTGGCGCCATGCTCCTGAATCTGAGTGCCATTTTGATGCTTGTGGGGATTTTTCAGATACTCTTCGCCTTGTTGGGTGGTGCCCGGCTCATAAAATATATCCCGTATCCGGTCGTCGCAGGGCTCGTGACAGGAGTAGGGGTGTTGATGGTAAAATCCCAAATCACGCTTCTTGCCAAAGATTGGAACGGTAGTCTCTATCCCGACTCTTTCGAAAGTGCCTTTCCATCCATCATAGCACTTCTTACGATGCTGGCCATGTATCTGACGCCGAAACTGACTGCGAGGCGCATACCCGCAGCGGTAGGAGCATTCGTATCGGGTCTGCTGTTTTTTTACGGCGCTTTGGGCTATCTCCCTTTCGAAGTGAACGAGAAGTGGGTGGTGGGTACCATTCCATCCATAGTCAATATGCATTTCGACTTTCCTGCAAAAGAGCTCTTTTCCCTCTCTCCCAAACTTGTTGTTCTAACCGCTCTGGCACTGACGATTCTGGGAATGACGGACTGTCTTGTCACATCGCTCGTGGCCGATTCCAGAACGGGAAGACAGCACGACAGCCGCAAGGAGATGGTGGCGCAGGGTGCCGCCGAGCTCGTGATAGGTTTTCTGGGAGCGCACGGAGGATGGGGTACCAAAGGTGCCACACTGGTCTGTATAGAGGCAGGGGGGCGCAGATGGGCTCCGGTCGTGGCGGGTCTCTTTTTTATGGCTTTGATGCTCTTTGCGGGAGAAGTGGGTAGATATCTCCCCTTGAGCGTACTAGCCGGTATAGTGGCTATGGTGGGTGTGGGTATGATAGACCTCAATATACTCACTTGGGCAAGGCACAAACGAACCAGACTCGATGCCATAACGGCCATAGGTGTCATAATAATCATCGTATCGGTCAATCTTGTCGTGGCTGTTGGAGTAGGAGTGCTCTTTTCGATACTCCTTTTCATATCTATGCAGAGTAAAAATCCCATTATCCATAGGAGAATAGATGCCAGAGAACACCGCTCCATCTCCAAGCGTCCTGTCGAAGAGGAGAGATGCCTCGAGAAATATGGTGAAGATATAGTGATGTATGAGCTCAAGGGGAATCTCTTTTTTGCCACGGCGGACAAACTCAGGACGGAAATAGGCGGGCAATTGCGTCAGGATAGGATTTTGATACTTCATTTCAGGAGAGTGCGATATGTGGATATGAGTGCCATGATAGTACTTTTGCAAATAGGGGAAGATGCTCGAAACAGAGGATGCGAACTTCTATTTTGCCATCTGCACAAGGGTCTCGGTTTTGGCAAAAAAGTAAAAAAAGCTTTCCGACATATAGACAGCAAACATACATTCAATCATAGGGTTTTCGCAGATAGCGACACCGCTTTCGAATATGCCGAAAACAGACTTTTGCAAAAACATGGATACAAAAATAGCGAGAGAGCGAAAGCCAAGACTATAGCCGAAAACGATCTGTGTATCGATATGGCTTCCGAACAGATCGAAGAGATAAGCGCAATGGCCATCGTTAGAGAAGTGAGTGCAGGAGAAAGACTCTTCGAAAGAGGAGATTACGGAGATTCGCTATATATGCTACTTGAAGGAAATATCGAGATTAGATTGTATGTGAACAAAAGAGAGTACAAGAGGTTGGCGAAATATGGTCCTGGTACATTTTTCGGTGAAATCTCCTTCATAGAGCCCGGCCCCAGAACGGCTACGGCTTTTGTGTTGGAAAAATGTGTATTGGCCGAGATAGGAGGCAAAGAGTTGAAAAAGTTCGAAGAGAGGAGAGAGTACAAGACACTGATAGAGATACTCAACACAATCGCGATAAGACTCAGCGAGGAGCTAAGACGCTCCGCAGATGATATTCGCAGACTCGAGGAGTGGTAAAGAGCTATTCAAGCACAACCTCGATGGATATGGCTTCGATATCTTTGTCGGAAGCCTTTTTGATCTCAATATTCGATACACCCTTATATTTTTTTATAACCTCTATTATATCTCTTTTGAGCTCTTCCATAAATGGAAAATCCGATGCGGCCCTGTCGGACATTATCGCTATTTGCAACCTATCTTTCGCTATTTTGGCACTCTTTTTTTTCTTGAACCATGAAAACATTATGAGAATATTCCTTTCAATTTGCCTACCAACCCCTTTCTTTTGACTTTCGGGCGTTCGACCGGTACTTTGATACCGCATATTCTCTTGGCTATTCTTCTATATGCTTTTCCGGCATCCGATTTTTTGTTGAGTATTATAGGCTGACCCTGATTCGAGGCATCGATCACTCCCTTGTCTTCCGGTACCATCCCAAACAATTCGACTCCCAATATCTCCAGAATATCATCGGCTTCGAGCATCTCTCCCTTCTGTACCATCTCTGGATCTATCCTGTTTATTATGAGCATCTTCACCACTTCATGACCAATTTTGGCCTTTTGCGATTTGGAGTCGAGGATACCTATGGCTCTATCCGAATCCCTAATGGAAGATACCTCTGGATTGACAACAATTATCGCAGCGTCGGCAAACTCTATCGTATGCTCGAATCCGCTCTCTATCCCGGCGGGTGCATCCAGTATGACATATTCGAATTTTTTTCGAAGCTCCATCAACATCTTGGATATCTTTTCCGAATCGAGGACGCTTTTGTCTTTGGTCTGAGAAGCTGGCAAAAAATAGAGATTTCTGTTGGCCTTGCTCCTTATGAGTGCCTGTTCGAGCGTAGCCTCTCCATCCATGACCTGTATCATGTCGTAAACGACTCTATTCTCCAAACCGAGGATCATATCGAGATTCCTCTGTCCTATATCGAAATCGACCACTACACACTGCTTCATCTGCATGGCGATACCCAAACCGATATTGGCGGTAGTGGTAGTCTTTCCTACACCCCCTTTTCCGCTTATGACCGCTATTACCTTACTCAAATCAGCTCCTTTTTATTTTCTTTTCGTCTGTTTCGCTTCCAAAGATTCTATGACTATCTTCTCACCGATATATCTGATTAGGTTCAAAGGATATATCAGCTTCTCATTCTCTATTTTTCTACCATGAAAAAGTATGTTTCCTCTCTTTGTAGGCGTAATTATAATACACTCTCCAGCAGAGCTGATATCTCCCTCCACCTTACCGAGTGCCACCACACTTCCCAAGGCCGCTATTTTGGCACCGCTATTTATTCTATCGGTAGATAGTACATCGCCGTTATGCTCTATACACTGTCCACTTCTGAGAGCCTTGGCAACAATTTTGAGAGGTTCAAGAGTTTCTGTGCCATCGGCTGTAGCTTCATCTTTTGCACCATCTCCCGATTCGAGAGCACTAGAGACGAGAGAGAGCTCCTCGACTCCTCTTTTGGGTAGAGGCAGGTCCATATTCCATACATATCTCAATCCTTTCTCTTCGAGATAGGAGATGACTTTTTCACTTCTGTTGCCCTTGATAGAGAGCAAGTGGTTTTTTATGAGTATATAGTTAGCCTCTATGAACTCTATGAAACTCTCGGGCTCTTCCACTCCTACTTCAAAAACCTTAACATTATATTGCCTGCATTTCAAAATACAATCTCCTCTCCCCATTTTGTGAAATATGTCGATTTTTCATAAAGAGTAAGATAACACATCTATACTTTCATTCAGGTATTAAAACAAGACATAATTCGAAGAAGAAGAGTCTGAAACGGCTTTGATTTCGGCAAGGAGAACAAGTTGCACACTCAATCGGCAACTGTCGCCTCGAAAATCGAAAATCCATCCAAAAGAAGCAGAGGCTTCTGCCCTGCTCATCGTAAAACTCAAAGCTCATCCCATTCGAAGTGGGCTATATTCCTCTGCTCTTCATCGAAATTTATCCCTACAAGATATATCTTCTTGCCTCTATCCATATACTTCTCGTAGTATCTCTTCTGCCTTATCTGCTCGAGGGCATTGCTCTTACCCACTTTGAACTCGAGTATATATATTTTCTCTCCTACCTCTATACTCAAATCTATTTTGCCTCTATTGCTTACATCCTCGGCTCTTATCTTCAGGGCGCTTCCTGCAAGATAGGCATAGACTATCGAAGCATAGTAGCCTTCATAGTGTGCTATATCGTTTCTTCTGTAGTTCTCGTAGGCTATGGAAGAAAAGAGTGCTTCGAGACTCTCTTTGAAGGTATCCATATCTCCATATAGTAGAGCTCTTCTTAGAGATTTTGCACTATCGAGATTGAACTCTCCGCTTAGATACTCCGCCATCAATCTATTTAGCGATATCTGCACCTCCATATTGGGTACTCTAAGCCTATACTCTATGGTGTCAAACTCCTCATCCACCACCATCTCATCTATGGTCAGATATCCAGCCTGAAAGAGGAGAGACTCTATCTTGAGATTCTCTATATCGAAAGAGTTTAGCAGTGTCTCATCGGTTTTGAGGTTTTGCAAAGAGGGTAGGTAGTAATTTCCCTTTTCAAGCAGCTTCACAAGAGCGAAAGCGTTTCCACTCTCCCACCAGTAGGATCTGAATCTAAAGTCGTTGTTTATAAAAAGAAGGATATCGAAGGGATTATATACACTCTCTCCCAGAAAGTTGTAGCCATTATACCAGAGTCTTATCTTCTCTCTATCTGCCCCCTTCAGATAGGGGGCGAAGGTGCTGTCTATATCTTTTTGGGTATATCCGCATATAGTTGCGTATCTACTCATGAGGGATATATCGCTTATATTGTTCAGACCACTGAAGATACTCGCTTTGGAGAATTTGCTAATACCTGTGAGGAAGGCGAAGCGGATATATCTATCACTGGCTTTGAGTACGGAGTATATAGCTCTTAGAAAATCTCTATTCTCATTAGCCCTTTGTATATCCTCTATATTGTCCAAGATAGGTTTGTCATATTCGTCTATGAGGATGACTACGGGTTTTTGATACTTCTCGTAGGCTCTTTGTATGAGCTCTTCGAAGCATCCATCCGCACTTTGTGTTTTTTTGCAAGATACTCCGAGTCTCTCTTGGTTTTGCTGCAATATATCCAGAGCCACTCTTTCGAGTTTTTCGAGGCTGCTCATATCTCTTCGCCACTCTATCTTGATGACAGGATAGGCTTCGAAGTCGTATCTATCGTATATGTAGAGCCCTTTAAAGAGCTCTTTTTTGCCTTCGAAGATATTGTGCAGGGTATCCAAGAAGAGAGATTTACCAAATCTCCTCGGGCGGGAGAGGAAGACATATTCATAATTTCGAATGAGCTCGAGGGCCTCTTTGCTCTTGTCTATATAGAGATAGTCTCCTTCTCGTATTTTGGAGAAGGTCTGTATGCCTACGGGTAGTCTCTTCATCTGCTCTCCTTGTGTGGAGTTTGCACGATTATAGCAAAAGTATAGACGAGGGTTCTCTTGCTTTGTCTAATATTACTTGCATAAAAAGCTCTTTGGTGGATTCTTACAAGGTGTAGGCAATATCTTTACTCCTACGGACCATGACAAAGCTCGCTTTTTGAATAAGTATTGAAATAGACACATACACAATCACCCCGAAGCGGGTCCTTGCTTAAGAGAGGATGGGGTGATAGGATGAGATTTACCTACTTCGTATCGTTTTTGTCATCTTTTTCCAGACTTTTAGCTCTCTTCTCTATCTCGGACTTCAACTCTTGGGCATGAGCGGCTATTCGTTTTTGGGCCAGTATCATGGTAAACTGGGTCAAGCGGGGCAGTATCGCAAGAGATTTCTGTCCAAGTGTGGTGGAGTAAAATTTAGCCAACTCCTTAAGCTCTTTTGCACTGAATTGAGAAGCGTAGGCTTTTGCCAACTCCTTTTTCATATCCTCCCACTGCGTATATCTATCGAAAAATTTTTGATAGATATCCTTGTATGGAGCCATGGCGGGCATTCTTTTTATCTGCACATTCAAAGAGTTGTCCAGAGCGCTTCTTATCCCTTCTCTAAGCTTGAGAGCATCGAAGAGTTCGTATGCGGCCTTTTTCTCCTCTGCCGTTATCTCCTTCTTGATTCCATTGTCGGCACTTTTGTCACTCTCCCCGGCACAAAGCATTCCCGAACCTAAAATACCAGATGCTACGACAGCAAACAAGATTCTTCTCATTATATTTATCCTTAGAAAATTTTCACAAATTGTAACCTTTGTAGTTTAACTGAAGTTTATCAGCAGGCTATGAATAGTATAATTGTCTCGAAAATTCACGATAATGGATTGAAAATGCTCTCTTTACAGATCGAAGGTGAAGCCGAAAGATTTTCGATATATCTCTTGAAGGAAGAGACGACAGAGAGACTCGGTGTCGATTTTTTCGAGCTGCAGGACTCGTATGGAGCCGCACACTTCGGTGAAGAACTCGAAGAGTATATAGGTAACGGTCTGATAGAGTCGCTGGAGAAGAGCGAAGCGGTTTTGATGGAGCCGGACAACATACAAAGCATAGTTCTCGATAGAGGGGATGGTCTGCGCGAAGAGTTTCAAAGCGCTGATCTGACACTCTTCTATCTGCCTTTGGATCACTGTACGGGCATACTCTCAGTAGCCGAGATGGGGGATCTGGTCTATTTTCACAGAGAGCGCGGAAGCCTCTATGCCGATTATAGAATCGACACGGGGCATTCCCGCAATGGCTGTGACTCCATCGGCTGCGGTTTCTACGACTGTCTGGAGTATAGCGGTAGTGTCGGGTGTATAGGGAGAGAGTATTACGATTTCGTGTGTGAGCGCATCGATATGAGTAGAATACTCTGCGACGAAGCACGATTCGATGTAGTGAAAATGGACTTCTATGCAAGTCTTATCGAGAGCTCCATATATCGGATAGGAAACGATGGAGAAGGCGGGAAGAGCTTCGCAAAGATAGAGGGCGGGGATAGAAAATTTACGCTGGGCATATAGTCTTCCCGTAACTCTCCGAAAGCCGGGGAAACGCAATAGTGTAAATGCGCTTTTATTCATAAAATCGTACGGAGGCAGAAAAGATGATTTGGGCTATAGGAGATCTTCAGGGCTGTTACGCTCCTTTCGAGCGCTTGTTGAGAGAGATCGATTTCAAGCCCGAGAGAGACAGGCTCCGGCTGGTGGGCGACTTGGTAAACCGCGGAAAAGATTCGCTTGCGGTAATCGAATATCTCTATGAGGTAAGAGATAGTGTCGATATCGTTCTGGGCAATCACGATATATCGCTACTGGCCTGTTATATGGGGGTGAAGAGGTGTCACCGCACACTCGAAGCTCTTGTGCGTGACAAACGAATGGAACTATGGTTCGAGTGGCTCAGAAGACAGCCCTTCATACATCTCGACGACAAATTGGGCTATCTGACGGTCCATGCCGGTATCTCCCCCATCTTCGATCTCGACAGAGCCCTGGAGTACAATGCGATTTTGCAAAAGAGACTTGCCGCTGACGACGCATCTTCGTGGCTCGAAAAGATGATGGCGAAGGATGAACCCCTTTTTAGAGAAGATGCCGACGAGCTCTCAAGAGAGAGATACGCTCTTGGCTCCTTTACCAGAATGCGCTACTGCAAGAGAAATGGAGAACTCGAATTTAAATGTAAGAAAGCACCGGGCGAAAAGTGCGAAGAGAGGGATCTTCTCCCGTGGTTCGACTATCCTTCCGCAATAAAACCGGGATACAAGATAGTTTTCGGTCACTGGTCCACGCTGGGATATTTCGAGAGAGACGATATCGCCGCTTTGGATAGCGGTTGTCTGTGGAGGGGCAAATTGACAGCCAAAAGACTCGATACGAACGAGAGGGTTATAGTACAGATCGACTGCCCGGTGGGTATAGAGCCCAAAGGATGAGAACCTATCCCCGGATGAGCTCTGGGAGTGCTCTCCCACCCCCTTTCCTCTCCTCTATTCGGGAGAGGTAGAAAAGAAGAGTATCGGACTATTTGTAGTTTTCGATAGCTTTGCTCAATATCTCTTGTGCCTCTTTTTTCCCTTTGAAGCCGGTCACCTTGACCCATTTGTTCGGTTCGAGCATCTTATAGGTTTCGAAGAAATTCTTGATTTTGTTGAGTGTATGTTCGGGCAAATCGTCGATATCACGAATGGCACTGTATGTCGGGTCTATCTTGTCTGCCGGAACCGCAATAAGTTTCTCATCGATACCGCTCTCATCTTCCATCATCAAGACACCGATAAGCCTCGATTTGATATAACAGCCGGGATAGAGAGGATATTCGGATATCACGAGTATATCCGCCGGGTCACCGTCGTCCGAGAGAGTATTGGCCACGAAACCGTAGTTGGCAGGATAGAACATAGCCGAATACATGACTCTGTCTACCTCTATGGCACCGCTATCCTTGTCGAGTTCGTACTTTACATTGGAACCGTACGGTACCTCTATGATGGCTTTTACCGCATCGGGATTTTCACCATATCCAATCTTGCTGATATCCATTTCATTTCCTTCTTTCAAAATTTCGACGATTTTAGCATAGTTATACTTTCAATAAAACTCTCTCCAGCATCGAAGTCGGAAGCACTCTTTTGAGGAAAGCAAGTATGTAGGTCGCTTTTGTGATATAGTACCTCGGGGCGGGTTTTTCGCTCAATATTATCTCATGCACCTTGGAGGCTACAGCCTCAGCCGGCAGATTGAAAGGGACCCTCTTCCCCTCTCCTTTCAGTGCCTTTTTATATATCGCGGAGAATCTGGAATTCTCGATATCGAGTCTCTTCAATGTCTCAATAGCGTTCTTTCGGAATCTGCTGCTTACTGGACCGGTATTGAGAGAGATCACATAGATATCTTCATCTGCCAACTCCAGTCTCAGAGTGTCGCTAAGACCCTCCACCGCATATTTGCTGGCATTGTAAGCCCCTCTCATAGGCAAACTCACCAGACCAAGAACGGAACTGTGCTGAATGATTTTGCCAAATCCCTGCCTGCGCATGACCGCAAGCACCTGTCTCGTACACTCGTGCAGACCGAAAAGATTGGTTTCGAACTGCTCTTTGAGAAGCTCGGTAGGCAAATCCTCTACAGCCCCCATCTGTCCGTAACCTGCATTGTTGAACCAGACATCTATCTTCTTCTCTCTTCTGAGGACTTCCGAAATAACTACGGAGATTTCATCATAATTCCGGACATCGAGTTTCATGGCGTTTTCAAAGCCATCCCTTTTCAGGGAGGCTACATCTTCTTCTCTCTTTGCAGTGGGATAGACTGTGACAAAGCGCTCTTTGAGATATCGCGCCGTCTCTCTGCCTATACCGCTACTGCAACCGGTTATGACCGCCACTATACGACTATCACTCCCCGCTCTCATCCCGAAACTCCTCTTTATCGAAATTTAACTAATCGAAATTCAAGCTATTATACAAGAAACATCGATTGATGCTTACTTGCTCCTATCGATTTGACTTTGAAATATCGAGCTTTACGATACAATATCATTCAAAG
>OFCC01000024.1_pt1 | contig 19555 bp, 19 predicted proteins | sample 1520671 | NCBI WGS metagenome assembly OFCC01 (sample SAMEA3696450, study PRJEB22514) | metagenome | biome: water; feature: marine; material: hydrothermal vent | place: Pacific Ocean | collected 2014-08-16 | depth 1514 m | reverse complement strand
AGGCATCCCACTAGCCACCGCTTGCGCGATGGCACTGAATGATTCATTTGGTAAAAATGTACCGTACAGTTTTAATCGTAAAGAAGCCAAAACACATGGCGAAGGTGGTGATATTGTCGGCCATGCATTGGAAGGTGATATTTTAATTATTGATGACGTGATTACTGCCGGTACAGCGATTCGTGAAGCGATGGATATTATTGATGCGAATGGTGCCAAAGCCAAGGGCGTGATTGTTGCTGTTGACCGTCAAGAAAAAGGCAAGGGTGATAAATCAGCCATTCAAGAAGTGGAAGAAAATTTTGGCATTGCCGTACTAAGTATTATTAATCTTGGTCACTTAATTGACTACTTAAAACAAGGTGATGACCAAGCTCTGATAGGGCGTATCGAAGCTTATAGAGATCAATATGGGGTTTAGAAACTAATTGGGTTATGTTGATAATTTAGACTCTCAGCGACTGCTTGATGGATAATTTTCCCTTGATGGATATTCAATCCATTCAGTAAGTTTTGGTTGTCTTTCAAAGCTTGCTGCCAACCTTTATTGGCAATATCAGTAATATAAGGCAGTGTTGCATTAGTTAGTGCTAAAGTCGCCGTTTGCGCAACGACACCTGGCATATTACCGACACAATAATGAATAATGTCATCAACCACATAGGTCGGCTTATCATGCGTGGTGACTTTCGAGGTTTCAAAACAACCACCCTGATCAATTGATACATCGACCAAAACTGAGCCTTTTTTCATTAACTTGAGCATGTCACGTGTAATCAGCTTTGGTGCCGAAGCACCTGCAACTAATACAGCACCAATAACCAAATCAGTACTACTTAAGTGTTGTTCAATATTAACTTGCGTAGATAAGTCAATGGATAGTTGTGATGAATGTTTTTTTTGAAATTTAATTAGTCGTTCTGAAATTGAGCGATTTAAGATAGTGACATCTGCACCCATACCTAAAGCCACTTTAGCGGCATTAATACCCACTACACCACCACCAAGTACCAATACTTGGGCTGATTCTACCCCAGTGGCACCACTGAGTAACACCCCAGACCCACCCTGGGTTTTTTCCAGATGGTGGGCGCCAGATTGAATCGACATTCGGCCGGCAATTTCACTCATCGGTTGTAAAAGTGGCAAACGGTTATTGTTATCTGTAATGGTTTCATAGGCGATACAAGTACTTCCAGATTCTAATAGTAGTTCGGCTTGTTTAGGGTCAGCAGCTAGATGTAGATAAGCAAACAGAATTTGATTTTTATTGAGTAGTTTGCATTCGCTTGGCTGTGGTTCTTTGACTTTAATAACCATATCGGCTTGATCAAAAATAGCTTGGGCTGAATTGACAATACTGACACCTGAATCTTGATAATCTTGATTACTAAATCCAATAGCACTTCCTGCATCTGATTGAACAATGACTTGGTGGCCAGCTTCAGCCAATACCTTGGCACCATGTGGCGTTAGAGCAACACGATACTCATGTACTTTAATTTCTTTTGGAACGCCGATAATCATGCTAATATTGTAGTATGAATAATGCACGATTTACAAGAAAATTTGGATATGTTGACTAAAGCTTATCCGCAAGAAACACTCGAAGGTGATGGTGTGGTTGTCAATCGACTATTTCCAATATCGCAACGAATGAATTTTGATCCGTTTGTATTGTGGGATCATTTTAATATTTCTGCTGGCCATGGTTTTCCAGATCACCCCCACCGTGGGTTTGAAGCAATTACCTATATGTTGACTGGCGGTATGCACCATAAAGATAACTTGGGTAATGATGCTTTTGTTAGTAAAGGCGGAGCCCAGGTGTTTTGTGCAGGAAAGGGTATAGTTCACTCAGAAATGCCAGCAGAAGAAGGCCAAAGTGTCGGTATTCAATTGTGGATTAATTTACCCAAACGTCTTAAAACAATTAAGCCGAGTTATCAACAAGTTTTAAGTGAAAATTTGCCTGTAACTACTTTTGAAGGTGGCTATTGTCGGACGATTGTTGGCGAGGGATCGCCGATTGAATTGCATACAGATATTACTTATCAGCATGTAAAAATTGAACAAAATAAACAATACCAAATATATATTAACCAAGGGCTTAATGCGGTTATTTATGTGTTATCAGGTGACATTGTTTTGGCGGGCGAGGCGCTTAGCCCAACTGAATCGTTACTGATTAAAGCCGATGAAGAGCAGAATTTATCTATCCAAGCAAAGACAGGCAGTGAATTTATGTTTTGTTGCGGTTTGCCACATCATCAGCCGATCTATCAGCACGGCCCCTATGTTGATTAGTACGAACTATTTATCGTCTTCAATTATTTCTTGAGTAACGTTTAAGTGATTAGTTTTGGCAAAAGAAAGAATGCGTTCGTAAGTAAATTCACACGCATATTTAAGTTGATCATCAAAAACAATGGATTTAATGCCATCAATTCTACGAATTTTCAGGTGACCGTTATAGCGTTTTAGTTGTTCGGGTTGAATACACACCAGTCTTTCAGTCCAGTCGCTGGGCCTAAACTTTTGTCCATCTTCGGTAATACCGGATACGGTATAGCGGGTTATTGGCATGTTTTTTTCTGTAAGAATAATGGTGGAGGGATAGGGATTTGAACCCTAGAAGGAGATTAATCCTTGCTGGTTTTCAAGACCAGTGCATTCAGCCGCTCTGCCATCCCTCCAATGTGGAGATATCATACAGTCTGTTGAACCAATAGTAAATAGGATATTTATATAAATTCGATTTGAAATTAGCCATTTTTTTAAGTATAATTCCTTTCTTTTAGATTTCTGATGAGTTTAGTTATGGCAAAGATATGTCAAGTAACCGGTAAGCGTCCAATGAGTGGCAACAATGTATCGCACGCGAACAATAGAACGCGTCGTCGTTTTTATCCAAATCTTCACACGCACCGTTTTTGGGTAGAGAGTGAAAATCGTTTTATAAAACTGAAGTTAACGGCAAAAGGTTTACGTATTGTTGATAAGAAAGGCATCGACACTGTACTGGCAGAAATCCGCGCACGTGGCGAAAAGGTTTAGGAGTAAGGTATGAGAGAAAAAATCAAATTAGTATCATCGGCTAAAACTGGCCATTTTTACACAACAACTAAAAACAAGCGTCTTCACCCAGAAAAGGTAGAAGTTAAAAAGTTTGATCCTGTTGTTAGACAACACGTAATGTATAAAGAAGCCAAGATTAAATAATCTTTCTTTTAACATTTCAATAAAAAAGCCGCTAATGCGGCTTTTTTATTGTCTGGATGATACTAATTATTCTTCTAGAATCGTATCGAGCGCAATATGCCCAACAGCTTCTTGGTATTCAGACAACTGATCAAAATTTAGATATTGATAAATATCGGTCGCCATCGGCTCAATGCCTTTCATTGCTTTCATATACTCATCAATGTTAGGAATATGCCCTAATTTTGCAGTGATGGCAGCTACCTCAGCAGAGGATAGATACACATCAGCACCATCACCCAAACGATTTGGGAAATTACGCGTTGAGGTGGAAACTACAGTTGAATTGCTTTTAACACGTGCTTGATTGCCCATACATAACGAACAGCCTGGTATCTCAGTATGTTCTGTGAGGTTTTCAAATACATCGTAAGTACCTTCTTTCTTAAGTTGTGCTTCATCCATACGAGTAGGTGGTGCTATCCATAATTCAGTTTTGGTTTTATTGTCGCCCTTTAGCAGTTGAGCGGCCGCTCTAAAATGACCAATATTCATCATGCAAGAGCCAATAAATACCTCGTCGATTTGTGTGTTGGCCACATCAGAGAGTAGCTTGACATCATCTGGGTCATTTGGACAGGCTAGGATTGGCTCTTTAATGTCATCGAGGTTAATCTCAATTACAGCCGCATATTCACAATTTGAATCAGCTTCTAATAATTCGGGTGTATCTAGCCATTTTTGCATGGCTTGAATACGGCGTGCGATGGTCTTTTTGTCTTCATAGTCCATTTCTATCATAGAAGACAATAGAGCAATGTTTGATTGCAAATACTCTGCCACAGGCTCTTTATTGAGCTTGATGGTACAACCATTAGCTGAGCGTTCAGCAGAGGCATCTGTAAGTTCAAAGGCTTGTTCAATTTTAAGATCTCCCAATCCTTCAATCTCTAAGATACGACCTGAAAAGATATTTTTCTTATTGGATTTTTCAACGGTTAATAAACCCTGTTGAATTGCGACGTATGGAATAGCGTTAACCAAGTCGCGCAGAGTAATACCTTCTTGCATAGTGCCAGAGAATTTAACCAATACCGATTCTGGCATATCTAATGGTAGTACGCCAATTGAGGCGCCAAACGCTACTAGACCAGAGCCTGCAGGGAAACTAATGCCAATTGGGAAACGTGTATGTGAGTCACCACCAGTACCTACGGTATCAGGTAACAACATACGGTTAAGCCATGAGTGGATAATGCCATCACCAGGTTTTAACGCTACACCGCCACGAGATTGCATAAAATCTGGCAATGAGTGTTGGAGTTCTAAATCAACCGGCTTTGGGTAGGCAGCGGTATGGCAAAAACTCTGCATTACTAATTCTGCCGAAAATCCCAAACAGGCTAACTCTTTGAGCTCATCACGGGTCATTGCGCCCGTGGTATCTTGTGAGCCAACAGTAGTCATGCGTGGTTCGCAATAAGTACCAGGGCGAACACCTTCAACACCACAAGCCTTACCAACGATTTTTTGCGCTAGAGTATAGCCTGCGTTACTATTGCTGGCGTCTTGTGGACGCAAGAAAAGATCACTGACAGGTAGGCCTAAGTCTTGTCGTGTTTTGTCGGTTAAACCACGACCAATAATTAACGGAATTCGACCACCTGCACGCACTTCATCAGGCATAGTGGTTGGTGATAATTCGAAAGTAGAAATTGTTTCACCATTACTATTGGTTATTTTTCCTTCATAAGGATAGATAGTGATTTCATCGCCCATGCTCATTTTTGTCACGTCGCATTCAATTGGTAGAGCACCTGAGTCTTCAGCAGTATTAAAGAAAATTGGGGCGATATTACCACCAAGCACAACACCACCACCACGTTTGTTAGGGATATAGTCGATATCATTGCCCATGTGCCAAAGCACAGAGTTAATAGCTGATTTACGCGAAGAGCCTGTACCAACTACGTCACCAACAAAGGCTAATGGAAAACCTTTTTCTTTTAGTTTTTCAATGGTTTCCAGAGGGTTTTCCATTGTTTTTCCGAGCATTGATTGTGCGTGTAATGGAATATCTGGGCGTGACCAGGCCTCCGTTGCAGGTGATAGATCATCCGTGTTAATTTCACCTTCAACACGAAACACTATAAGCTTGATTTTTTTTGGTAATTTGTTTTTAGATGTAAACCAATCTGCATTTGCCCAAGCGTCAATCACTTGTTTGGCAAAAGCATTGTTGGCTGATTTTTCTACAACAGCCTGATATGCCTCATAAATTAGTAGCGTTTTTGCCAATGCGTCTCTGGCAGTTTCGGCCGTGGCGTCTAGGTCCAATAGCTCAATCAATGGATCAATGTTGTAGCCACCCATCATTGTGCCTAATAAAAACGTAGCATGTTTTTGATCAATAGCATCACAAGTTTGCTCGCCTTTAGCGACACTGGCTAAAAAACTTGCTTTGACATACGCTGCCTCATCCACGCCGGGTGGTACACGATGTGTGAGTAAATCTAAATAAAAGTCTCCATCACCACCTTTGATTAAATTTTCAACGACAGATTTTGCTTGCTCTGCATTGAGTACTAGTGGCGGTAAATTATCTTGAGCGCGCTCATCAATGTGAGCTAAATAGGCTGTTTTCATCTGTTTAATAAGTGAATCATATAAGGCGTATAATTTTACCATTTATTTGATTTGACTATGCGAATTATGGAACTCAATGCTTTAACTGCTATTTCCCCTGTTGACGGGCGTTATTTTGAGAAAACCAAAGCTTTAAGCTCAATTTTTAGTGAATTTGGTCTGATTAAATACCGCGTATTAATTGAAGTTAAATGGTTGCAAGTCATGGCAGATAATGATGGCATTCCTGAAGTGCCACCATTTAGTGTCGAAGCCAGTCAATTTTTAGCCGATATTGCCACTAACTTTTCACTTGAAGATGCGCAAGCAGTAAAAGATATTGAGCGCACTACTAATCACGATGTGAAGGCGGTTGAGTACTTCTTAAAAGATAAGATTAAAGATAATGCAGAGCTTAACGCTGTGAGTGAATTTTTCCACTTTGCATGTACATCTGAAGATATTAACAATCTTTCTCATGCATTAATGTTGATCGATGGTCGTGAGGTTGTTTTGGCCGAGATGCAAAATATATTGTCTTTGATTGGTGCTTTGGCTAAAGACAATGCAAGTATTCCGATGTTATCTCGTACGCACGGTCAAACTGCATCACCAACCACGGTAGGCAAGGAGATGGCTAACTTTGCATTCCGTTTGAAACGACAAATTGAACATTTAAAATCGGTCAAAATTATGGGTAAGTTTAATGGCGCTGTGGGTAATTTTAACGCACATATTTCAGCCTATCCTGATCTTGACTGGCAGAGTATTTCACAAGATTTTATTGAAGGTCTGGGTGTTAACTATGCAATGTATACCGCACAAATTGAAACGCATGATTACATGGCAGAGTATTTTCACTCTATGAATCGCTTCAATACGATTCTGATTGATTATTGTCGTGATGTTTGGGGTTATATTTCCTTGGGTTATTTTAAGCAAAAAACCATTGCCGGTGAAGTGGGCTCATCCACCATGCCGCACAAAGTGAATCCGATTGATTTTGAGAATGGTGAAGGCAATCTAGGTATTGCCAATGCGCTAAATACACATTTAGCTGATAAGTTAGCCATTTCTCGCTGGCAGCGTGACCTGTCTGATTCAACTGTACTTAGAAATCTTGGCGTTAGCTGTGCCCATTGTCTGGTTGCCTATGCGTCGATTGCAAAAGGTATTAGCAAGCTAGAAACCAATGAAGCAAGACTGTTAGAAGATTTAGATAGTTCTTGGGAAGTATTGGCTGAGCCAATCCAAACGGTAATGCGCCGTTACGGTATTGAAAATCCGTATGAAAAACTCAAAGCACTCACGCGTGGTAACACCATTGATGCACAAGTGCTAGCAGAGTTTGTTAAAGATCTTGATATGCCAGCAGAGGCTAAGCAAGCCCTAGCAGATTTAACCCCAATGACTTACATTGGTGATGCAGAGAAATTAGCACAAGATATTGAAAAACTGATATAATTTCGCGTCTTATGCCTTTCGGTATGAGTATTAATATAATAAAAGGAGCAAAAAACCCATGGTTAAAATTAGACTAGCCCGAGGTGGAGCCAAGAAAAAACCTTTTTATTCAATTGTAGCAACAGACTCTAGAAAACGTAGAGACAGTGGTTACATTGAGCGTATTGGATATTTTAATCCAGTAGCTCGTGGACAAGAAGTTAGGCTTACCATCGAAGAAGATAGATTAGATTACTGGACATCAAAAGGTGCACAAATCTCTGATCGTGTTAAGCAACTTGTTAAAGAGTTCAAAGACCCTTCAATTCGTGAAAAACGTGTTGCAGCGCAAGATGCTAGAGCGGCGACAGTAGCGGCTAAATTAGCAGCTGAAGCTAAAGCAAAAGCAGACGAAGAAGCAAAGGCTGAGGCCGAAGCGAAAGCAGCAGAAGCGGCAGAAGCTAAGGCAGCAGCCGAAGCGGAAGCAGCAAGTGCAGCGGAAGCGGCTGACGAGTCAACAGAAGAGGAAAAAGCTGCTGAGTAATTCAACAGCAACCCCTTCTAACCCTAAAAGGCTGTTGGTCGGTAAGATCAATGGCCTTTTTGGCGTTCAGGGCTGGGTGAAATTATTTTCACACACACAACCTCGAAAGAACATCCTATCCTATCAACCTTGGCATATTCAGATAGATGGTCAGTGGCAAACATTAGATATCCTTAAGGGTCGAGAGCAAGGCAAAACTATTGTCGCCCAACTTAAGGACATCAATAATCGTGAACAAGCACAATCTATGATTGGCATTGACTTGTACATTGAAAAATCACAATTACCTAAACTACTCGAAGGCGAACATTATTGGGAGGATTTAATAGGTCTAGAAGTTATCAACCAACAACAGGTCGTGCTTGGCAAGGTTAGTAATTTGGTCGATACGGGTGCTAACAATGTGTTGGTAGTGAGCGGTGACAAAGAGTCTTCGTCAAGCAAGGATAGAAAAGAACACTGGGTGCCATACATTGAGCCGTTCCTTATTTCAGTCGATATTGGTAAAAAACAAATACTAGTTGATTGGGATGAGGATTTTTAAAGCCTTTAGAATTACACACAATAAAAAACCCGCAGCTTGCGGGTTTTTTATTAGATGATAAATACTTAAGTTAATAAGGATTTATCAATGCCAATATTTTCTAAGAAATGTCTGACTTTAGTGTTTGCACCAACAATGGTGATATCGGCAGATTTTTCAATACAAATATTGCAAATCTCGGCAATACCGCGTGAAGTAGTGTAATCAATTACAGGCACATTTGATAGATCTAGAATCGCCCTATTGTAATTAGTCTTAGTCGAGAAGTCTCGAACAATGCCTTTAGCCGAGCCAAAACTCATTGGGCCATTCAGTTGGTAGAATAATGTATTACCGGCACGGATCAACTCTTGATGAGCTTCATCAAGATGTGAAGCTTCTTCAATGGTTTGCACAGAAACAATGCTGGCTAATTGAACGTCGGTCATTCTTTGTAAGAAGATTAGGCTGGCCATTACTAAGCCAATACCAACTGCCGCCATTAAGTTGTAAAGTACGGTAACACCGAGTACGACAATCATAATCAATGCGCCAGATTTTGGCGTTGACATCAAGCCTTTTAAGTATTCCCAATCAATAATATCGGTACCAACTTTTACTAAGATCGCACCCAATACTGCCAGTGGAATTTCTTGTGCGTATTGTGCACCACCCAAAACAATTGCAAGTAGTAAAACCGCATGTAATGCACCAGAAATCGGGGTCAAACCACCGGCTTTAACATTGGTCATGGTGCGCATAGTTGCACCTGCACCTGGTAAACCGCCAAATAAACCTGACATAGTATTACCAATACCTTGGCCGATTAATTCACGATCTGACTTATGGTGAGTACGAGTGATTTCATCTGACACTAAGGAAGTTAATAAAGAGTCAATTGAGCCTAAGATGGCCAACATCATGCCTGAGGCAACCATATCAAGAATAATGCTTGACTCCCAAACTGGCATTTGGAATGAAGGCAGTCCTGTTGGGATCTCGCCCAATATCATACTGTTTAAAGGTTCAACTGTTGATGAAAAGTATTGTGGCAAGAATAATAAAATTAACGTACCGGTAATGAGTGCAAATAGCGGTGCTGGAATAAGTTTGCCAATTTTCTTTGGCAGCAAATAAACCACAGCCAAAGTGATGAGTGCAATGGTAATAGCGCCGGTATTGGCAAAATAGTTTTCAACACCACTTAGTTGCGAAAAAATACCCATGGTAGAGCCTTTAATCTCATATAAGCCAAGTACTTGCGGGATTTGTAAAATGATGATAATAACACCAATACCAGTCATAAAGCCAGAGGTTACTGGGTGCGGCATCAGGTTGATAAAACGGCCTAATCTTAAAACACCAAAGCCAATTTGGAACAAGCCACCTAATACAACAGTAGTGAAGGCGATGGCTAATCCAGTTTCAGGAAATAGGGCGATGTACTTAGTGACAATCAATGCCATCACTACCGTCATTGGGCCGGTTGGACCAGATACCTGAGCACCTGTACCACCAAATAACGCAGCAAAGAAGCCAGTAATAATTGCACCATAAAGACCTGCAATTGCACCTGCACCTGAGGCTAGACCCATTGCAATGGCAAATGGAAGAGCGACAACACCTGCTGTAATACCACCAGTAATATCGCCACGGATATTATTAAAATGTAAATTCTCAATTAGCTTCATAGACCTAATCCTTGTATTTTTTAAATTTATTGAAATAAATATGTCTGAAAAGACAAGGTCAGTATTATACAAAATGACACACATTAAATGTAGTTATTATTATATAATATATCTCTTATATTCCTCTGACTCTTCTGTAGTTAGAACTAGAATTTTTAAAATAATTGGAATTACAAATGGATAAGATTGCGAAGTTTTTGCCTTTTTTGGCGTGGATTCATGAGATAAAAGATAAAGACATACTAAAAGCAGATTTAGTCGCAGGTTTGACCGTTGCATTGGTATTAGTACCACAATCAATGGCTTACGCACAATTAGCAGGTCTTGCGCCACAATACGGTTTATACGCCTCATTCTTACCAGTGATGATTGCAGCATTGATGGGCTCATCTCGTCAGTTAGGTACTGGCCCTGTTGCTGTTGTGTCTCTATTAACTGCTGCTGCTATTCCGACGATTATTCCGCCAGGTGCTGATATGGTAACTTATGCAGCTTACGCTTCATTGCTAGCATTCTTGGTAGGTATATTCCAATTTGCGTTAGGCGCACTAAAACTTGGTTTTGTTATTAACTTCTTATCTCACCCAGTTGTGGTTGGCTTTACCAACGCGGCTGCGATTATTATTGGCACCTCGCAGTTGTCCAAAGTATTTGGCGTTGATAAAGGTGTAGGTGAACATACTTATGAGCAGGTTTGGGGTGTGTTAATTAATGCTTCGCAGCATACACACGCATGGACTTTGTTTGCCGCAATTGTTGCGTTTGCTATTATGATTGGTGTTAAGCAGTACGCACCAAAATTACCCGGTGTTTTATTGGCAGTAGTAGTAACTACGATTATTTCTTGGGTAATGGATTTTGGCACACCAGTGGCAGATGGTGGTCTTGGCGGTGCAATTGTTGGTTCTATTCCTGAGGGCTTGCCTTCGTTAACCATTCCAAATTTTGATTTTTCTGTAATCAATCAGATGATTGTGACAGCAATAACAATTGGTTTGATTGGTTTTATGGAAGCTATTTCGATTGCGAAAGCCATGGCTGCACAAACCAAACAACGCCTTAATGCTGATCAAGAATTAATGGGTCAAGGTTTGGCGAACGTTGTTTCAAGCTTTTTCCAAGGTTACGCAGTTTCAGGTTCATTTTCACGTTCGGCAGTGAATATTTCAGCAGGTGCAATCACAGGTTTTTCATCAGTAGTAACGGCGGTAATTGTCGGTATTACTTTATTATGGTTAACGCCATTGTTATACCACTTACCTCAAGCAACTTTGGCAGCTGTAATTATCATGGCCGTGATTAACTTGATTAAATTTGCACCGATTATGCATGCCTGGAAAGTTGAAAAGCATGATGCAATTGTTGCAGTGACATCGTTTGTATTAACGCTATTATTTGCACCACACTTGGAAAATGGTATTGTAATTGGTGTGATTTTGTCATTGGCGTTATTTTTGTATCGCACGATGGAGCCAAGATTTACAGAGCTGTCTGCGCACGATGGATCAAGTATGTTGGTTAATGCGCTAGATAATAAGCTGGAACGCTGTGAAGTAGTGTCAATTGTTAAATACTCAGGCTCACTTTATTTTGCCAATGCTGGTTATTTTGAAGATAAAATTTTAAAACTTATTGCCGATAAGCACGAGTGCTTAAAATATATCATTGTAGATATGGCCGGTATTAACCAAATTGACGCTTCTGGCGAGGATGTTTTGACAGGTCTTCTAGAGCGTTGTTCTGCTGGTGGTGTTGAGATTTTATTTGCTCGAACAGAAGGTATTGAAAGCGTTTTGAAACGATCTGGCTTTATAGACAGATTCGGTGAAGACCGTTTTTATGAACGCCGTACTGATGCACTTCGTTTTGCTTGGAAAGAGTTAGGCGATGAAGAGGCGGCCTCTAAGAGTCCACTTAAACATCTGATTTCATAAAGCCGTTATTGGAATAAAAATAAAAAGACCCGAGTTAAGCTCGGGTCTTTTTATATGTACAACTATTGCTTATAAATTTTCATAAAACGCTTTTACGAAGTATAGTCCTTGTGGCTCAGCAGTGGCGCCAGCACGCTTTCTGTCTTTTGCTTCCAGTACTTCTTTAACCCATTCAATCGATTTTTCACCTCTACCAACCTTGAGCAGTGTGCCAACAATATTACGCACCATGTGGTGTAAGAATGCATTGGCTTTAATATCGAGTAAGATTTCATGATCAGTTTGAGTTAATCGAATAAATTCAATGGTTTTGATTGGAGATTTGGCCTGGCACAAACTACCTCTAAAGCTAGAGAAATCATGCTCACCAAGCAAATATTCAGCTGCTACACTCATGGCTGTTATGTCTAACTTTCTTGGCTCCCATAGTGAGTAAGCACCCACTAGTGCAGAACGCACTGGCGTATTATGAATTTTGTAATGATACTGCCTAGCGTGGGCATTAAAACGTGCATGAAAATCATCATTGACTTGCTTAGCCCACTTAAAATTCACATCATAAGGTAGATTAACATTACCACCAAACAGCCATGCGTTGTCTTCACGTTCAACATCAGTTTCAAAGTGAATCACTTGTTCAAGCGCATGTACACCTGCATCTGTTCTGCCTGAGCAAAATACACGAATAGGCTTGTCAGCAATACTGGATAAGGCCTCTTCAACCACTTGTTGAACTGTGCGAATGCCAGATTTTTGCAACTGCCAACCATGGAAGTTTGTGCCTAAGTACTCAACACCGAGTGCTAGTTTCATAAATGTTTAATCAATCCTAATTAATGTAAAATTAATTTAACTATTTTATACGTTTGGAGCGTAGAGCATGAAAAATGAAGCAAAAGGATTAAGTAGAATCGCTAGTGCGTATAAATTTTCTATGCAAGGGCTAAAGACATGTTATCAATCAGAAGCCGCTTTTAGACAAGAAGTCTGGCTCAGTGTTGTATTAATACCTTTGGTTTTTTGGCTTAGTGCCTCACCCATTGAGCAGGTATTATTAATCCTACCGATTGCACTTGTTTTAATTGTTGAGGTTTTAAATTCGGCGATTGAATCAGTGGTTGACCGTATTGGTGATGAATACCATGCGCTTTCAGGTGCGGCAAAAGATATGGGCTCTGCTGCTGTGTGGTTGTCCTTAATGTTGGTGGTTATTACATGGTTGATTATTCTACTTTAAGACTTACCGATGATGTTGAATGCTTTGTTTTAGACTCAACAACCAGCACCAATGATTACCTAACTAAGCTACCTTTCTCTAAAGAAGTTAAGGTTTGTATTACTAGGGAACAAACTGCTGGGAAAGGCCAATATCAGAGAACTTGGTTAAGTAAAAAAGACAGTAGTGTGTTGTTATCATTGCGTTATCTATTCTCTACAAAAGTAGCATTAAATGGTCTTAGTTTGGCGGTAGGCTTGTCAGTAATCAGCACACTAGAAGACGAATATCAGCTTGATCAGTTGAAACTTAAATGGCCAAATGATATTTATTTTAAAGACCAAAAACTTGCCGGCATCTTGATTGAAAATAGTGTGCAAAATGATTGGCAATCTGTGGTGATAGGCTTGGGTTTGAATCATCAGTTAGGTGCAGATTTTGAATGTGATACGCCGTGGACTGACTTATCAAAAATTTGTTCAACTTTACCGAGTTTAGTAGACTTACATGAAAAATTAATCAATGGTTTGTTAAAGTCTTTACAGCGCTTTGAGCAACAGGGATTTCCTGCTTTTCAGGCGCAGTGGCATCAGCATGATTATTTACTAGGCAGGCAGTTAGAACTTAATTATCAGGATAAAAAAACTGTAGGCATTGCTAATGGAGTTAATGAACAAGGGGCATTAATTATCAAGTCAAACAACACAGTGATCGAAGCTTATAGCTCTGAACAAATTCGTTTAATTTAGGGTAAGATTAATTACTCAAAATGACGTCTTATTAATTTATGCAAGAAAATACATTAACCGTTCAGAATATTCGTAAAAAATACGCTAGACGCGAAGTGGTCAGCGATGTTTCTTTTGAAGTTAAATCAGGTGAAATTGTCGGGTTATTGGGGCCAAATGGTGCAGGCAAAACTACCTGCTTTTATATTGCCTGTGGTTTGGTGAGGGCGGATAAAGGCCAAGTATTTATTGGCGATATGAAAGTCAGCAAGTTACCGATGCATAAGCGTGCAAAACTCGGTTTGGGTTATTTGCCGCAAGAGCCTTCTATTTTTAGAAAGTTATCTGTTGCAGATAATATTATGGCGGTTTTGGAGTTGAATCCTCAGTTAGACAAAAAGCAAAGAAAGCATCGACTAGAAGAGCTGTTAGCTGAGTTTAACATTGAGCACATTCGTCATATTGATGGATTAAGTCTTTCAGGTGGAGAGCGCAGACGTGTGGAAATTGCCAGAGCATTATCAATGGATCCAAAATTTGTATTGCTAGATGAGCCTTTCGCTGGTGTTGATCCAATCTCAGTGGGCGATATTCAACAAATTATTTATCATCTTCGTGATAAAGGTATTGGTGTTTTAATTACCGACCATAATTATCGAGAAATGTTAGATACTTGTGATCATTCATACGTACTTCATGATGGACAAATTATTGCCAAAGGTAACAAAGAAGAGATCTTATCTAACGAGGATGTGAAAAAAGTCTATTTAGGCGAATCAAACAGTGAGCACTAAAAATTTTATCACGCTTGGCATTGAAAGCTCTTGTGATGAAACCGGTATCGGACTGTACTCATCAGATCAAGGCTTAATCGCCCATCAATTATTTTCTCAGGTGGAAATGCATGCCGAATATGGTGGCGTGGTGCCAGAGCTAGCTTCACGCGATCATATTCAACGCACCATTCCTTTAATCAAAGCAGTCTTATCTGAAGCAAAGCTTCAACTCAGCGATATTAGTGGTATTGCTTATACGGCGGGCCCGGGTTTGGCTGGGGCTTTATTGGTAGGTTCATCAGTTGCTAAAAGCTTGGCTTGGAGTCTCAATATTCCCGCCTTGGCAGTGCATCACATGGAGGGGCATTTATTAGCGCCACTACTGGAAGAAACACAACCACAATTTCCCTTTGTGGCGTTGTTGGTATCTGGTGGGCACACCTTGTTGGTGGATGTGAAAGGTATCGGCGATTATCAAATATTAGGCGAGTCTTTAGACGATGCAGTGGGTGAAGCTTTTGACAAAACAGCCAAGATTTTAGGCTTGGGTTATCCAGGCGGACCGGCATTAGCAGCGTTAGCTGAACAGGGCGACGAAACACAGTTTAGATTCCCAAGGCCGATGACCGATCGCCCAGGGTTAGAGTTTAGTTTCAGTGGACTTAAAACTTTTGCACGTAATACGTTTGCTAAACATCCAGAGCAAAAAGCCGACATTGCCAAGGCTTTTGAAGTAGCAGCCACACAAACCTTAATGATCAAATGCAGGCGTGCATTAGAGCAAACACATTATTCAACCTTAGTGGTGGCTGGTGGCGTCAGTGCCAACCAATCACTACGTCAGGTTCTAGATGCAATGGGCAAAAAACTAGGCGTGGAAGTCTTTTATCCAAGGCAAGAATTTTGTACCGACAATGGTGCGATGATCGCTCTTGCTGGCCATTTAAGATTAGTCAAAGGGCAAGTGTCCTCTGGCAGTGAAATCACCATTAAGCCAAGATGGAGTTTAGAAGAGCTAGAAGCAGTATGAGTCAACTGTCTAAAATTTTTACCCGAGCATCCACTGGTATGGATGCACCTTTAGTGACAATTGAAGTGCATATCTCCGGCGGTTTACCGAGCTTCGCGATTGTTGGTTTGCCAGAAGGTGCGGTTAAAGAATCAAAGGATCGTGTACGCAGTGCGCTGATGAATTCCCAATTTAAATTTCCCAATCGACGAATTACCGTGAGTTTGGCGCCAGCGAACTTACCCAAAAGTGGTGGGCGTTATGACTTGCCTATTGCGCTGGGCGTGTTGATTGCCTCTGGGCAACTTAAACCCAAGCTTGATATGACTAAGTTTGAATTTTTTGGTGAGTTAGGGCTTGATGGCTTGTTACGATCTACTGAGGGCTTGTTGCCTGCTATTGTAAAGGCAACTAATAATCAACATGCTCTAGTGATTCCAAAAGATAATCAACATCAGGGCGCATTGGTTGAAACCGCTTCGATTTATCCGTGTGGGCATTTGTTAGAGGTTTGTGGTTTTTTACAAGGTGTATCAACTGTTGAAAAATCACAAGTTGATGTTCAAAGTTCTGTCATTTATGACAAAGATTTTTCTCAAGTAAAGGGACAATATTATGCCAAACGTGCTTTAGAAATTGCCGCCGCTGGTGGGCATAATATTTTGTTGATTGGCCCGCCGGGCTCAGGTAAGACCATGCTTTCTGAAAGATTGCCATCGATCATGCCACCATTAGCCACGGATAAAGCACTAGAGCGTGCCTCGATTTATTCAGTTGCAAACAAGCCATTGAGTTTGGATGACTTGCAAACTCGACCATTCAGATCGCCACACCACTCATCCTCTGCAGTGGCTTTGGTGGGCGGTGGCGCCAATCCAAAGCCTGGTGAAATATCGTTAGCGCATGAAGGTGTGTTGTTTTTAGACGAATTACCTGAGTTTCCACGTCATGTGCTTGAGGTATTAAGACAACCTCTGGAGAATGGCGAAGTGCATTTATCACGCGCCGCACAACAAACCACTTTCCCGGCTAATTTCCAACTGATTGGTGCGATGAATCCCTGTCCTTGTGGGCATTTTGGTGATGGCACCGCTAAGTGTCATTGTACTGAAGACCAAATTGACAAATATCATTCAAAGATATCAGGCCCATTGTTAGATCGAATTGACATGGTATTAGATGTACCACCATTGCCTAAAGCCGTGTTATTGAGTCAATCTAAAGAGCAGATTGAGAGCAGTGAAACCATACGTGCTAGAGTGTTAAGTGCTTATAATAGGCAGCTAGATAGGCAGGGCAAATCGAATGACCAGCTTCAGCCTGATGAAATAGAAAAAACAGTGCCGCTAGATAAGGAAAACACGCAGTTATTAGAAGAAGTGATTGACAAGTTTCAGCTTTCAGCGAGAGCTTACCACCGAATACTTAAGGTTGCTAGAACCATTGCTGATATAGGCAATAGTGAGACGGTTGATAAGCAGCATTTAATTGAAGCTATCGGTTATCGCCGCAACAACAACGCATAAAAATATGATTATTATTCCCGCAATTGATTTAAAAGATGGCCAATGTGTACGTCTAAGACGAGGATTGATGGACGATACTACGGTGTTTTCTGACAATCCAGCTGAGATGGCAGCGCAATGGGTGGAGCAAGGTGCCAAACGCCTACACTTGGTGGATCTTAATGGTGCCTTTGAAGGTAAACCAATTAATGCAGCTAGTGTGACTGAAATCACTAAAGAATTTCCAGACTTGCCGGTACAGATTGGTGGCGGTATTCGTAATATGCAGATTGCTAATACCTACATTGAAGCTGGTATTAGTTATTTGATTATTGGCACCATGGCGGTTACACACCCTGAATTTGTATCAGAACTGTGTCGTGAGTTCCCTGGCAAAATTATTGTTGGTTTAGATGCAAATAATGGCTTAGTCGCTACTGAAGGTTGGGCCAAACAAACTGATTTACATGTGGTAGATTTATCTAAGAAATTTGAGCAAGATGGTGTCAGTTCAATTGTTTATACCGATATTGCCCGTGACGGCATGATGCAAGGGGTGAATGTAGAAGCCACGGCTGATTTGGCTAAACAAACTTCCATTCCTATTATCGCTTCAGGTGGCATTACCAACATGGACGATATTTCAAACTTATTGGTCGAAGCACACCATGGCATTATGGGTGCAATTACCGGCCGTGCAATCTACGAAGGCACGCTAGATTTTGCTAAGGCACAACAGCTTTGTGATGCTAGTTGAAGTTGCTTACGCTTTAGAAAAAAAACAAACCTTACTTGAATTAGAGGTAGATGAAGGCACAACACTCAAACAAGCCGTTGAACTGTCTGGCATTATTGATGCTTATCCTCAAATTGATTTAACTAAAGATAAGACTGGTATTTTTGGAAAAATTGCAAAATTAGACACGGTTTTGCGTGAAAAAGACCGTGTAGAAATCTATCGACCACTGATTGCTGACCCAAAACAAGTACGTAAAGAGCGTGCTGCACAAGGAAAAGCCATGCGCAGTGGTAAAAAAACTTGATTGTTGGTACAATAGCAACCTGATAAATATTTAATTTTAAATGAACGAAGAACAACCTCCCTCGACATTGTCTTTCTTGCAAAGACTAAAAAAACAATTTTTCCATTCGCCACTACAATCTAGTGATGAACTGTTGCAGGCTTTAAAAGAAGCGGAAGAAAGCCATATCATTGATTCACATTCTCGATCTATCATTGAAGGCACCATGCAACTTGAGAATCTAGAAGTGCGCGATGTTATGGTGCCAAAGTCAAAAATGGTACTGATCAAACATACAACTTCAGCCAAAGACTTGCTTAAGATAATGGTCAAATCAGCACATTCTCGATTCCCGGTTTTGAACGCCAAAGAAGATAAAATACAAGGCATTATTTTGGCTAAAGATTTATTGGGGCATTTAGCCAATAATCAGAAAAAAGAATTCAGCTATAAGGAATATTTACGTCCTACAGTTTTGGTGCCAGAAAGCAAAACTTTAGGCGCTTTGTTGAGAGATTTTCAGCAAAAGCATTCGCATATGGCAGTGGTAATGGATGAGTATGGTGAAATTGCTGGACTGGTCACGCTAGAAGATGTGCTTGAGCAAATTGTAGGCGAGATTGAAGACGAACATGATTTTGAAGAAGACAATATCATTGATTTTGGCGAGGGTCGTTATTTACTTAAAGCCAATACTCCGTTAGAAGAATTTAACGAATTTTTTGAAGTTACTTTAGATGCGGACGATGTAGATACTGTGGCCGGCTTTGTCATTACAGGTTTTACTTATCTACCCGAACAAATGAGTGAGATTGATTTGCAAGGGTTTAATTTCAAAGTGCTTAAAACTGACTCTCGCAGACTGCATTTATTAGAAGTCACCAAGATCAACAATAAATAATGGATACCTTAACCATTGTTTTTTTGATGGGCTTGTTAGGCGGTGTACATTGTCTAAGCATGTGTGGCGGTGTGGTTGCTTTGTTGACTTCAGCCTTGCCAGCAGAGCTCAGATCTAACGCTAAACAAACTTCGCTATATCACCTAAATTACAATACTGGTCGAATTCTTAGTTATATCTTAATGGGTGCATTATTTGGATTGGCTGGTGAGTTACTTTCGAACACGCTAAAGATGAGCGCTCTTGATCATGCATTAAGGATTTTCTCAGGTGTGTTAATGGTATTGGTAGGTTTGTACATTGCTAATTGGTATGCAGGCATACAAGTATTGGAAAAAATGGGTGCCAAGCTGTGGACAAAGTTGCAGCCGATTAGTCAAAAATTCTTACCAGTTACCAGCTTAAAAAGTGCTTTTTTAGTTGGTCTATTTTGGGGT
>OFCC01000023.1_pt1 | contig 20209 bp, 18 predicted proteins | sample 1520671 | NCBI WGS metagenome assembly OFCC01 (sample SAMEA3696450, study PRJEB22514) | metagenome | biome: water; feature: marine; material: hydrothermal vent | place: Pacific Ocean | collected 2014-08-16 | depth 1514 m | reverse complement strand
ACTCTGCCTACTGTAAAAATTAAGCTTCTTAACCATATATCCTATTGTATCAGGGATCGACATATCAAATACAAAGTAGTTGCTTATTTTGAATATATCCAGAATATCTTCAAGCTCTTCACAAAGTCCATCCTCTTTTATATTGAGAGCTAAAGGTAATTCATGATTGTAACTTTTATATATAGCTAAGAAATTCTCGAATGTCATGCACTCGTCATTTGCTATATCATGTGAAATTACCAATTTCCCATTATTCGCTCTAATATCTGTTTCTATTCCAAATCCATGACTAAGACTCTCTCTAAAAGCAACTTCGGTATTCTTCTCTTTTTCTTTTTTCCAGAGTCCTCGATGCGAAATAATAATCATTTTTTTCCTTGAGTGTAAATTTAATTATCTCTCGTATATATATCCCTCGTATATACCTTCTCCTCTACATCCGAAATATCTTTGGAGAGTCTGTTGGCCACTATTATATCCGAGGCTCTTTTGAACTCCTCCAGACTCTCCACCACCCTGCTGTGGAAAAACTCTCTCTCCTCGAGGACCGGTTCGTAAACTATCACATCGATACCCTTGGCCTTGAGTCTCTTCATCACTCCCTGTACGGCAGAGGCTCTGAAGTTGTCGGAGCCCTCCTTCATCACCAGTCTGTAGATTCCTACCGTACCCGTGGGGAAACCGTGCTCGTCTTTGGGAAGTTTGGAGATTATATGCTCGGCTATGAAATCCTTTCTGGTTCTGTTGGCCTCCACTATGGCGGCTATGAGATTGCTGGGGACATCGGCGTAGTTTGCCAGTAGCTGTTTGGTATCTTTGGGGAGACAGTATCCTCCGTATCCGAAACTGGGATTGTTGTAGTGCATCCCTATGCGCGGGTCGAGCCCGACACCCTCTATAATCTGCATGGTATCGAGGGAGTGGGTGGCGCAGTAGCTGTCGAGCTCGTTGAAGAAGGCCACCCTCATCGCCAGATAGGTATTGGCGAAGAGTTTTATCGCTTCTGCCTCGGTGGAGCCGGTAAAGAGTACCGGTATATCCTCCTTGAGGGCACCTTCTACCAGCAAGGAGGCGAACTTTTCGGCTCTTTCGCTCCTCTCACCCACCACTATTCTGGATGGATAGAGATTGTCGTAGAGAGCCTTTCCCTCTCTGAGAAATTCGGGAGAGAAGATGATGTTTCGTGTATCGAACTTCTCTCTCACACTTTTGGTATATCCTACCGGTACGGTAGATTTGATTATCATCAGGGCATCGGGATTGATATCCAGCACATCGGAAATCACCGCCTCCACACTCGAAGTGTTGAAGTAGTTCGTCTGCGGGTCGTAATCGGTAGGTGTGGCTATGATTACGAAATCGGCCCCCTCGTAGGCCTCTTTTCTATCAAGTGTGGCTCTGAAGTCGAGCTCATCCTTTTTGAGATACTCCTCTATCTCCCTATCTTCTATAGGACTCTCTCTTCTTTGAAGCATATCGACCTTTTCTGGAATTATATCCAGCGCAACCACCTCGTTGTGTCTGGCCAGCAGTAACCCGTTTGACAGACCTACATAACCAGTCCCCGCTATCGCTATTTTCATACTCTCTTTATCCTCTCTCGACTCTTTCGTTTCATATCGAACAGTTGATACGCTCCGGCGATTATAGCAAATTTGCATACTTTAGATTCGGAGATCGAAAACTCCCGAAGCGCTTTCGACTTATAAATCTTGAAACAGATATCATAAATTGGCCAATATCTTCAAAGCGCTCTTTTGTATCAATCTTATCGACTTGGAGCGAAACGGACTATCCATGCGGTTTGACAGTGACGGCGGGCGAGGGTATAATCCCCTCGAAATAGTCGTCCATGCAGTTTCGGCATCCACTCACGAAGAGAAAGGAAGATTTCAACATGAGCGAAAAAGGCTCTTTCGGTAATATCGAGATATATGGTGCTAGGGAGCACAATCTCAAGGATATAGAGTTGAAAATTCCGAAAAACGAGATGACGGTAGTGACCGGAATCAGCGGAAGCGGCAAATCCACCCTCGCCTTCTCCACTCTCTATGCGGAGGGTCAGAGAAGATATATCGAGTCTCTCTCCTCCTATGCCAGACAGTTTCTCGGCAGGGTCGGCAAACCGGATGTGGACAAGATAGAGGGGCTCACACCCGCCATCGCCATAGACCAGAAGACCACCTCCAAAAACCCCCGCTCCACAGTCGGTACGATAACGGAGATATACGACTATCTGCGCCTTCTCTTCGCGCGCGTGGGCGTACAGCACTGCCACAAATGCGGCAAGCCCATCTCCTCTATGAGCGCCAGCGACATCATCACCGAGGTGATGCGTCTGCCCGAGGGCTCCAAACTGCTTATCAGCGCTCCTCTTGTGAAGGAGAAGAAGGGTAGCTTCGCCGATATGCTCGAATCTCTCAGACACAAGGGCTATATAAGGGCCGTCATAGACGGGGTTATGGTGAGGCTCGACGACGAGATAGAGCTTTCGAAGACCAAAAAACACACTATCAAGGTGATAGTGGACAGAGTGGTCGCCAAAAAGGAGAACGAAGAGAGGATAGGACAGGATATAGAGAAGGCTCTTGGCGAGAGTTACGGAGAGGTCGAAATAGAGGTAATCAACCACGAAGAGATGGGACTGGACAGAAAGCATTTCCACTATAGCGAACATCTCGCCTGTTTCGACTGCAAGGATAGTTTCGAAAAGCTCGAACCGCTAAGCTTCTCTTTCAACTCTCCCAGAGGAGCGTGCCCCTCCTGCGACGGACTCGGCATCAGCTACGATATAGATATGCACAGAATCATCGACGGCTCCAAAACGATAGCCCAAGGGGCGGTCAAGATAATGCACGGATACAACAGAAGCTACCACTCCGCCTTTCTCAAAGCCTTTTGCGAAACACACGGCATAGATATCGGCGTACCCTACGACGAACTCCCCGAAAAGGATAGAAAGTTGATTCTCGAAGGCTCCACGCAGAAGGTGAAGTTTACCTGGAAACGCCACAGACTCGAGAGAGTGTGGCCCGGCCTGAAAAACTTCGCCAAAGATATGCTCAAAGAGGATAAAGATATCTCATCCTATATGAGCGAAAAGGTCTGCGATGCCTGCAAAGGGCACAGATTGCGCCCCCGCTCTCTCGCCGTCAGAATCGGAGAGAGGAACATTGCCGACATAATAGATATCTCCATAGAGGAGTGCTACGAATATTTCAGCGACGAGAGAAACTTCTCTTCCTTCAGCCCGCAGGAGAGGCTCATATCCGAACCGATACTCAAAGAGATAAGAGAGAGACTCTTTTTCCTCTACGATGTCGGGCTGGGCTATCTGACACTCTCCCGGGACGCCCGCACCATCAGCGGAGGGGAGGCTCAGAGGATACGGATTGCCAGCCAGATAGGCTCGGGGCTTACGGGGGTGATGTATGTCCTCGACGAACCGAGCATAGGTCTGCACGAAAGAGATACGATGAAGCTCGTGCGTACGCTGCACTCTCTCAGAGACAAGGGCAACACCATCATAGTGGTCGAGCACGACAGAGAGACCATAGCCGCCGCCGACTACATAGTCGATATAGGTCCCGGTGCCGGACGCATGGGCGGGGAGGTGGTCTTTTGCGGTACGGTGGACGAGCTCGCAGGGCAGGAGACCCCTACCGCTCTCTATTTTCACAGAAAGAGAAAAATCTCCTATCGACACTCGCACAGAGCACGGGATAGGTGGCTGAAGATGGAGAATGTCTCCATAAACAATATAGAGAATCTCTCCGTAAGTCTGCCTATCGGAAATTTCGTATGTGTAACGGGAGTCAGCGGGAGCGGAAAGAGCTCACTTATACTGCAGACCCTCCTGCCCGTAGCCAGAGAGATGCTCAACAGAGTGCGCAAAATCGATACGGTGGAGGGGGTTCGTATAGAGGGGATGGAGCATCTGGACAAGGTGATATATCTCGACCAGAGCCCGATAGGTCGTACTCCGCGCTCGAATCCAGCCACCTATACGGGAGTGATGGACGAGATCAGGAAGCTCTTCGCCCAGACCAAGGAGGCCGAGCTAAGAGGCTACAAGGTCGGCCGCTTCTCCTTCAATGTCAAGGGGGGCAGATGTGAAAAGTGTCATGGCGAGGGAGAGCTCAAGATAGAGATGCACTTCCTCCCTGATGTGATGGTCACATGCGATGCCTGCGGAGGCAGCAGATACAACAAACAGACCCTCGAAGTGAGGTACAAAGGCAAGAATATAGCCGAAGTCATGGATATGAGCGTGGCGGAAGCTCTCGACTTTTTCAAAGCCATACCGCCAATCGCCACCAAATTGCAGACTCTCGCCGCAGTGGGGCTGGACTATATCAAACTGGGGCAGAATGCCACTACACTCTCCGGGGGAGAAGCCCAGAGAATCAAACTCGCAAAAGAGCTCAGCCGCAGAGATACGGGAAAGACTCTATACATACTCGATGAGCCGACTACAGGACTCCACTTCGCCGATGTCGACAGACTCACCGGCGTTTTGCACCACCTCGTGGAGCTCGGAAACACGGTGGTGGTGATAGAGCACAATCTCGATATGATAAAAAATGCCGACTATATAGTCGATATGGGGCCCGAAGGGGGAGACAAAGGGGGTAGAATCGTAGCCTGCGGCACTCCCGAAGAGTTGGCGCAAAAGTACCTCGAGAGCAAAAGCTATACCGGCGAATATCTCGCCAAAGAGTTGGAGGAGGAGAGAGAATGAGAAGACTTCACAACGCACTGCTTCTCAAACAGCTCTACACTCTCAGAGAGCTCGGTTTCGAATATAGCGATATCAAGCCGTCCGAGCTCGAAGAGGAGCCTGCGAGATTGCCTTATGAGATGCGCGAACTCGAAGCGATGGTCGCAGGCTGCCAGCTCTGCGAACTATCCAAGACGAGACACAAGACAGTTTTCGGAGAGGGTGACGAGAATGCGCAGCTGATGTTCGTGGGAGAGGGACCGGGAGCCACCGAAGACAGTACGGGCAGACCCTTTGTCGGAAGAGCCGGAGAGTTGCTTACGAAGATGATAGAAAACGCCCTTCTCATACCCCGTTCATCCACATATATAGCCAATATCGTGAAGTGTAGGCCGCCCGGCAACCGCGTACCCAGCGAGGAGGAGGCATACACCTGCCGTCCCTATCTGCTAAGACAGATAGAGCTTGTATCTCCACGAATAGTGGTCACTCTCGGCGCCACCGCATACAGATATCTCACCGGCGACAAGAGCCCCATAAGTCGGGTCAGGGGAAATGTGATAGATACACAGAAGTACAAAATAGTCCCCACCTTCCATCCGAGTTATCTGCTGAGAAATCCCTCTGCGAAAAAAGAGGCATACAGGGATATGCTGCTTATAAAGAGTCTGATGCAAGAGGGATGATTTTGCATAGATGCCAGAATCCTCGTCCTATCAAACGGACTATGAGTGCCCTATATCGATGATATCTCCATTGTCTCTGACGGGCAAACGAAAGCCCCTCCTCAAAAGCGACTCTAACCCCTTTTTGGATATAATCGTACGATTATATATAATTTTCAAGAGAGCGAGAGGAATGAAAAATATGGACTACAAAGATACGCTCCTACTGCCAAAAACGGATTTTCCGATGAGAGGGAATCTTCCGCAGAGAGAGCCTGAACGCTACAAAAAATGGTTTAGTGAAGGTGTATGGGAGAAGATGAAAGAGAATCGTCGGGGCTGTGAGCTTTTCACACTCCACGACGGGCCGCCGTATGCCAACGGAGAGATACATATAGGTCACGCTCTGAACAAGATACTCAAAGATATCATAGTCAAACACCACTACTTTCAGGGGATGGCCGTGCGTTTCACTCCCGGCTGGGACTGCCACGGATTGCCGATAGAGCAGAAGGTAGAGGAGAAGATAGGCAAAAAGAGAAAAGATGAAATGCCCGTATCCGAATTCAGAGCACTCTGCCGCGAGCATGCATCCAAATATATCGAGATACAGAAAGAGGGCTTCAAATCTCTGGGAGTCATAGGCGACTGGGACAATCCCTATGTAACGATGGATTTCGCATTCGAAGCCAATATCTACAGGACGCTGTGCGAAGTCGCCAAACGGGGACTTCTGATAGAGAGGAGCAAACCAGTTTACTGGTCGTGGGCGGCACAAAGCGCCCTTGCGGATGCGGAGGTGGAGTATCAGGAGAGGGAGAGTCACTCCATCTATGTGGCTTTCGAGCTCTCCGACAAGAGCAAAGAGGAGCTCGACATAGATGGCAAGGCGGCACTCGTAATCTGGACCACCACCCCGTGGACACTCCCTGCAAACAGCGGAATAGCTCTCAATCCCGAAGAGCTCTATGTGCTCACCGCAGACGGATATATCGTGGCCGAGAGCAGATACGACGCTCTTATCGAAGAGGGTGTGGTCGCTGGTAAGGCCAAGAGAAAAGTTTCGGCTACCGAACTCGAAAACAGACTGGCGATAAATCCTCTCAACGGCAGAGCCTCCAAGATAATTCTCGGTAAACATGTGGAGCTCAGCGGCGGTACGGGCGCGGTACATACCGCTCCCGGTCATGGAGAAGAGGACTACTTCGCCGGCCTGAAGTATAATCTGGAGGTCTTGATGCCCGTCGATGACAGAGGACGCTTCGACGAAAGTGTGGTGCACCATCAGCTTCTTCCCGAAGCGGAGAGTTTCGTAGGTATGCATATCTTCGATGCCAATGAAAAGATCCTCGAACTCCTCGGTGACTCTCTGCTTAAATCATCGACTCTGGTACACTCCTACCCCTACTGCTGGAGAACCAAAAAGCCAGTCATCTACAGAGCCACCAGACAGTGGTTCATCTCTGTTGACAGCGAGCCTGCCGGCAGCGACAAGAGTCTGAGAGAGTTGGCACTCAGGGGTGTTACGGAGACGAAATTCTATCCGCAATTGGGTAGCAAGCGTCTAAGCTCGATGATCGAGGGCAGACCCGACTGGTGTATCTCCAGACAGCGTACCTGGGGTGTGCCGATAGCCTTTTTCAGAAACAAAAAGAGCAAAGAGGTGATACTCGACGAGAAGGTACTCAACTTCATAGCCGCCATCTTCGAAAAAGAGGGTTGCGACGCCTGGTATGACCGTCCGATAGAGGAACTCCTCTATCCTGGAAGCGGTTACGAGCCCTCCGAGCTGGAAAAGATAGACGACATTCTGGATGTCTGGTTCGACAGCGGCTCTACCTGGAATGCCGTTTTGCGCAGTCGCAACTACGATGCCGGAGCTTTCCCCGCGGATATCTATCTCGAGGGGAGCGACCAGCATAGAGGCTGGTTTCAAAGCTCTTTGCTGCTTTCGTCGGCGATAAACTTCCATCCTCCCTACCGCTGCATACTCACACACGGTTTCACTGTAGATGAGAAGGGTGAGAAGATGTCCAAATCGAGGGGCAATGTGGTGGCTCCCCAGAAGGTTACGAAGCAGTACGGTTCGGAGATACTCAGGCTCTGGGTGGCTCTTAGCGACTATCAGGGTGACCTGAAGATATCCGACTCCATTTTGAAGCAGACGGCCGAGCAGTACCGCAAGACGAGAAACACCTTCCGTTTCCTGCTGGCGAATGTGAACGATTTGCAGGAGCTTGTGGATATCGAAGAGATGGGAGAGCTGGATAGATGGATTCTCTCCAGAGCTTCGGAAATTTTCGCGGAGGTCAAAAACTCTTTCGACGCTTATGAGTTCCTCAGGGGCCTCTCGCTCTTCAACCACTTCATCACGAACGAGCTGAGCGGAATATATATGGATATCTGCAAAGACAGGCTCTACTGCAACGCGGCCAACGACCCACAGCGAAGATCCGCCCAGTCGGCCATGGCGATGATAGCCGACAGAATGATGTCTCTGCTCGCTCCGATTCTCACATATACCATCGATGAGATAATGGAGTATGCTCCCGATATCCTGAAAAGAGATAGGGAGTCTGTCTTCGATATAGTTTACGAGGAGCTGCCGCAGCTAAGCAGCCGGCTCCCCGCAGCTCTCCTGATAGAGGCACGCGAAGCCTTCTTCGAAGAGATAGACAGATTGAAGAAAGCCAAGATGCTCAAGGCGACTCTGGAGCTCGAGCTTGCCGGTGCGATAGAGATATTTGGTATCGAAGAGAAAAAAGACCTCGAAGACTGGTTTGTCGTAAGCTCGGTATCGGCCGAATCTGCCGGCGAGAAGTTGGGGAGCTTCGAGGTGGAAGGGCACAGCTTCGGTATCCACAGAGCGACGGCGCACAAATGCCCCCGCTGCTGGCGTTTCGCCGCACAAGAGGAGGATGGACTCTGCGAAAGATGCGAAGAGGTCATGAATGCCGAATCTTAGTCAACCCGTAAGCGATGGGGTCATCGTCGCTTCCGTAGCCTTCATACTCCTATGTATAGCGGCGGGACTGGGTATCTGTTTCTACTATAGAAAGAAATTCGAAAGAGAGGGGAAGTTGTGATGAGACTCAAAGAGGCGATGAACCTTGGTGCGCAGGAGCTTGCCGAGCTTCGTGCCGAACTTCTGAAAGCTGCGGCTGAGAGTGAACTCAACGCCTATGTCGGTTTCGAGGAGTATGGCGAGGGGATACCGATACTCGTAAAAGACAATATACAGGTGAAGGGGTGGAGTGTCACGGGAGCTTCTCGTATATTGCAAGGCTATGTGGCTCCCTACAACGCCACCGTCGTAGAGAATATGCTCGGGGCCGGTTTCGCGCCGATGGGCAGGGCCAATATGGACGAGTTCGCCATGGGCTCGACCACCGAGAGCAGTTTCTACGGCCCCACACTCAATCCGCACGACAGAAGCAGGGTGCCCGGAGGCTCTTCGGGCGGTTCGGCTGCCGCTGTAGCCGCCGGCATAGCCATCGCGGCGCTTGGAAGCGATACCGGCGGTTCGATACGGCAGCCGGCCGCATATTGTGGGGTAGTCGGTTTCAAGCCGACATATGGCAGGGTGAGCCGTTACGGACTCGCCTCCTACGCTTCGAGCCTCGACCAGATAGGCCCCATCACCCAAAATGTCGAAGATGCCGCCATACTCTACGACGCCATAAAGGGGCACGACCCCAAAGACTCCACGAGTGCCGATTTCAAGAAAGAGCCCATATACGGCTCCATCGACCCCGACAGAAAGTTCACCATAGCCGTTATCGACAACTATGTCGAAGAGGCCGGGGATGATGTCCGCAAGGCTCACGAAAGTGCGCTCAGGGCTCTCGAAGAGGAGGGGCACAAGATAGTCCACAAGAGTCTTGGCAATACCAAATACGATATCGCCGTTTACTATATCGTGGCTACGGCCGAAGCGGCGACCAATCTCGCCAGATACGACGGCATCCGCTACGGCAGACGATGCGAAGAGCCCGAAAATCTCGAAGACCTCTACTACCGAAGCAGAAGCGAGGGCTTCGGTGACGAGGTGAAAAGAAGGATACTGCTTGGCAACTTCGTCCTCTCTTCGGGCTACTACGACGCCTACTATCTCAAGGCGCAGAAGGTCAGACATCTGATAAGAAAAGAGTTCGAGGCTCTCTTCGCCGATGCGGATTTGATACTCTCTCCCGTGGCGCCCACAGTAGCACCCAGACTCGGAGAGTTGGCCGATCCTCTGCAGATGTACAAGAGCGATATGTACACCATAGCCGTCAACCTCGTGGGACTGCCGGCGATATCTCTTCCGATAGAGAAAAACGCCGAAGGTCTGCCCGTGGGACTACAACTTATCGGTCAGGCCCTCGGGGAGAAGAGCCTTTTCGATGCCGCCGCAAGTCTCGAAAGAGCGGTAGCTTACAGTAATCAAGGAGAAAAAAGATGAGAATCAAGATGAGAGCCCTCACTTTCGAAGATGTACTTCTCGTACCCCAGCACTCCACCGTTTTGCCCAAAGAGGTGGATTTGAGAAGCAGACTCAGCAAAAGGGTGGGGCTGAATATACCTATCGTTTCGGCCGCTATGGATACGGTCACCGAACACAAGGCCGCAATCGCCATGGCGAGACTCGGCGCAATAGGCATAATCCACAAAAATATGGATACGGCTTCGCAGGCTTTCGAAGTGAAGAAGGTCAAAAAGAGCGAGAGTGGTATCATCATAGACCCCATCTACATAGAGCCGGACGCTACGGTGGCCCAGGCCGACGCGATGATGGCGGAGTATAGGATTTCGGGTGTGCCGGTGGTGGATGACGAACGCCGTCTCCTTGGTATCATCACCAATCGCGATATGAGATTCATCACCGACAAGAGTCTGAAGGTTCATCAGGTGATGACGCACGCCCCTCTCGTGACGGCCAAAAAGGGTACCTCTCTCGAAGATGCTTCGAAAATCCTGCAGAAGCACAAGATAGAGAAGCTTCCCATAGTCGACGAGGAGGGCAGACTCAAAGGTCTCATCACCATCAAGGATATCGAGAAGAAAGAGCAGTATCCCAATGCCAACAAAGACGAATTCGGAAGACTCAGAGTGGGAGCGGCCATAGGTGTGGGTCAGATAGAGAGGGCCGAGGCGCTCGTGGAGGCTGGAGTCGATGTGATAGTGCTCGATTCCGCACACGGCCACAGCCAGGGTATCATCGATACGCTCAGAGAGATAAAGGCCAATCTCGATGTGGATGTGATTGCCGGAAACATAGCCACCGGTGCGGCCGCGGCCGACCTGATAGAGGCCGGTGCGGATGCAGTCAAGGTCGGTATAGGACCCGGTTCGATATGTACCACGAGAATAGTCGCCGGTGTCGGTGTCCCGCAGATTTCCGCCATAGACGAAGTGGCTCGGGTGGCCAATCCGATGGGCGTACCCGTCATAGCCGACGGCGGTATCAAATACTCCGGAGATATAGCCAAGGCTCTGGCGGTGGGTGCGAGCTCGGTTATGCTCGGCTCGGCTCTCGCCGGTACATACGAGGCTCCCGGAGAGATGATCATCTACAACGGCAGACAGTTCAAGGAGTATAGAGGTATGGGTTCCATAGGCGCCATGACCAAAGGCTCGACGGACCGCTACTTCCAGGAGGGTACGGCGGCGGACAAGCTCGTTCCCGAAGGTATAGAGGGGAGAGTCCCATACAGAGGCAGAATATCCGATGTCATACACCAGATGACCGGCGGTCTGCGCTCTTCGATGGGTTATTGCGGTTCGAAAGACATTCCCACGCTCTGGGAAAAAGCGGAATTCGTCGAGATTACCAGCGCAGGGCTCAAAGAGTCCCATGTACACGATGTGACCATCACCAAAGAGAGCCCCAACTACCACTCCTGACAGCTCTTTGTGCCCGATAGTGGGACGAAGCGGATGCCACTTCTATCTCGAGGCATCTGCGAGAGTGAGGGCGAAGAGTACATCCACACCTTTTTCGAGCAGGATGTTGTGGGCCTCCTGTAGCGTCAATCCAGTAGTGACTATATCGTCTATGAGAATCACCTCTATATCTCGGGGACCGCTATATTCGAATTTGCGGGGATTGCCCAGACGATACTCCAGACTCTTGCCGGCGTAGCTGACTCTGTTCGTGGCCCTCAGTACACTGTGGAGTACCTCTATCTTTTCATTCTGCGCATAGTGCCCCAAGATGGCGGTATGGGAGTAGCCTCTGTCGCAATTATCGTCTATACAGAGCATATGAATCTTCCTATCCAGCCCCTCGGCGAAGGCTTCGAGAAACGGAGCCATATGTCTGCGTGAGAAGTAGCGAAAGATTCTATGGCCGAAGAGTTCATATTTGCTCAGTAAAAAGAGCTCTATATCAGCATATTCGAAAAAGCTTATCACATCCAGCGTACCTACGCGCCTCATAGATATGGAGGGTCTGAAGAGCTTTTCATGACATTTGCGGCAGATGGGGCTCAGTGATAGAGAGTGACAGCTAAAACATCTCATCCATATCTACTGCGGGAGTCTCAGTCTCAATGTTACGGGCGCGTGGTCGCTACCCTCGATATCGCTCAGTATGTCGGCATCCTCTATACTCTCTTCGAGCTCCCGTGATACGAAAAAGTAGTCTATCCGCCAGCCTACATTTCTCTTTCTCGCTCCGGTACGCACGGACCACCAGCTGTATCTATCCTTCTCATCCGGATGGATATGTCGGAAAGTATCTATATAGCCCGCATCTTCGACTCTGTCTATCCACGCTCTCTCTATAGGCAGAAAACCGGAGATTTTTTCGTTGGCTTTCGCTCTGGCCAGGTCGATGGGGGGGTGTGCAGTATTGAGGTCTCCGCAGAAGATTATCGATCTGCCCTCTTTCGCACGCATCTGTATATGCTTGAGAAATCTTTCGTAGAATTCCATCTTGTAGTTCAATCGCTCTTCGTTTCTCTGGCCGTTGGGGAAATATACATTGAAAAAGGCTATTTTGCCGAAGTGTATCTCGTTTATGCGTCCCTCTCTGAGAATATCCACCTCATGACAGGCAGAGTGGTAGTCCGGCTCTATCTCACTGTATAGAGCCACTCCCGACTGCCCCTTTTTGTGGGAGGGGTTTATGAAGCTGTATCTGAATTTGCGAGCGAAAATATCTTCGGGTATCTCACCGGCCTTGGCCTTTATCTCCTGCAAAGCCACGATATCGGCTCCACTCTCTCCTATCCAGTCGAGCGCCCCTTTTCTGTATGCCGCTCTGATACCGTTTACATTCCACGATACGAAAAGGAGACTCCTGCCCATCTTAGAGCCTTCCGTCTATACAGAAAGCGAGCAGAGATGCCGTTACCGCCACATTGAGAGACTCGACACCCCTCCTCATGGGGATGGATATCTTTTTGTCGCTTATGCGGAGTATGGAGTCGGATACTCCGCTACTCTCGTTGCCGAGTATGAAAACGGACCTCTCGGAGTATCTCTCCTCTGTGTATGCTCTACCCTCATGCGAATCCAGGACATATAGAGAGGCACCCTCCCGCGATAGTAGCTGCAGACTCTTTTCGAGATTTCTGGAGATGACAATAGGCATCCTGAATATCGTACCGACACTCGCCTTGATGACGAGAGGAGAGATGGAGGCTCTCTTTTTCGAAGGGATGAGCACGGCGTCTATATCTCCCGCGGCGCAGGAGCGTATAATCATCCCTATATTCTGGGGATTTGTGATACCGTCGAGTGCGACTATTCTGAATCGCTCCTTTTCGAGGATTTCTTCTATGCTCGAGAAGTTGGGCATGACTATATCCAGAGCCACCCCCTGGTCCTGCCGTCCGTTTCCGGAGATACGGGATAGAGCCTTCTTCTCGTGATATATCAACTCTATGCCTCTCTCTTGGGCCAGACGCTTCATCTGTGCGATATCTTTCGACTCTTTTACCGACTCCGCCATATGCAGTCGGTGTAGTTGCAGCGCCTCATCCTGCAGCGCCTCCAGCACGACCTTTCTGCCGTATATTGTCAGTACCTTTTCGTAGAAAGCCTTTTTTTCGAGATACTCCGGGCTATCCTTTTCGTATCTCTTCATCACTCTCCGTTCCAAGCGATATGCGGTTTGCCATCTTCGTCGAACTCCACAGCGGGCATACCCATGATATTGAATCCGCCGTCCACATAGTGTATCTCTCCCGTAACGGCGCTCGATAGCTCACTGAGGAGATACATACCGCTCTTTCCGACTTCGTCTATGCTTATGTTTCTTCTCAGGGGGGAGTGAGCGGCGTTCCACTTGAGCATGAAGGAGAAATCCCCTATACCCGCGGCTGCCAGAGTTTTGATGGGACCGGCACTTATGGCGTTGACTCTTATCCCGTCTCTACCGAGGTCTTCGGCCATATATCTGACCGTCATCTCCAAAGCCGCCTTGGCAACTCCCATCAGATTGTAATTGGGTATATATTTGACTCCGCCGTGATAGCTCAGTGTCAATATCGAAGCGCCCTCGGACATGAGAGGTTTGAGTACCCTGCTTATCTCGATAAGGGAGTAGACGGAGATATCCATGGCAACATTGAAAGCCTCTTTGCCTATATCTATGAAGTGTCCGCCAAGTCCCTCTTTGGGAGCGAAGGCTATGGAGTGGACGATGAAATCGATCTTTGTGAAATCTTTTTCGAGAGAGTCTCTGAGTGCCTCTATCTCTTCAGGTTTGGAGACATCGCAGGGGTAGAGGCGGGAGGAGCATCCGAGCTCTTCGGCTATGGGTTCGAGTTTTTTACCGAATCTTTCGTTGAGGTAGGTTATGGCCAGTTCGGCTCCCTGCTCACGACACGCCTTGGCTATACCGTAGGCTATCGATTTTTTGTTGGCTATACCCAGTACTATACCTTTTTTGCCGCTCATCAACATTTCTATTTCTCCTATCGTTCGAAATTTGCATATTTTATCATAGTGTCCGAAACGATGGTAGGGATAGTTTACCGATACTCCGAAATTTCAAAAGCATGGGGGCTCTTTGGCTATAATTTTGCAAAAACGGACTACTATGGATATAGCGCGGAAGATAGAAGAGATTACGGGTATCGCCCCAGGAGAGCTAAGGGGCGAAGATGAGCTCAGATTGATATTGAAAAGACGACTGACCAAAAAGGAGTACAAGATATTCTTCCTCTCTCTCGAGGGGGAGGAGAGAGAGGCGATAAGAGAAAAGACTCTTCTTTGCGAAGAGAGGTATGTCGAACTCGAAAACAGAATTTCACAAAAACTCAAGAGCGATAAAACCAGAAGCGAACTCCTGCGTACAGAGCAGGGGTCTATCTGAAAAGCAATATTGTATCTACATCATAGCTTTTGCATACCGCTGCCTCTCTTATGGCGGAATTCAAAACGATTCGCATCATCCTGTTTGCCCTCCAGAAAGGCTCATCTGTTTGCTGAAATGGTTGAGTGGGCTTTTCTTTCGGCTTTTGCCGTATTCTACGATATCCGTACCTAATTTTTTCATTCGGAGATTGCAGATAAATTTTATCCGGAGTCTGTGTACGAAACTTGAGTATAATACCCATCAAAAACTGCGGTTTATAGAGGGATTGAAAAGATATGTTTATAGATAATGTGGAATTGATGCTCAGCTCCGGTAAAGGTGGGGCGGGTTGCGTCTCTTTCCATACCGAAAAGTTCGTAATCAAAGGTGGTCCCGACGGTGGTGACGGCGGTCGGGGAGGTTCGGTGTGGTTCGAGGTGGATAACAATACCGATACCCTCTCCCACCTCAAGGGCAAGAGACATATAAAGGCCGAAAACGGAAGACCGGGAGAGGGGAGGAAAAAGTACGGCAGAAGCGGCAAGGATGTGACGGTGGTGGTCCCCCCGGGCACACAGGTCATAGATGCCGAGACGGGAGAGCTCCTGCTCGACCTCACCGAAAACGGCGAGAGGGTGAAGTTTCTCGAAGGGGGCAAGGGGGGGCTTGGCAATGTCCATTTCAAAAGCTCCACCAACCAACGGCCTACATATGCACAGCCCGGACTGCCCGGAGAGAGCAGGCTGGTGAGACTCGAAATGAAGCTCATAGCCGATATCGGTCTGGTGGGCTTTCCCAATGTCGGCAAATCGACCCTCATCTCCACCCTCTCCAACGCAAGGCCCGAAATAGCCAACTACGAATTCACCACACTCACCCCCAAGCTGGGAGTGGTGCCGGTAGGAGAGTACAACTCCTTCATGATGGCCGATATTCCCGGTATCATAGAGGGTGCGAGCGATGGAAGAGGTCTGGGGCTGGACTTTCTCAGGCACATAGAGCGCACCAGGGCACTGCTCCTCATGATAGATGCTGCCAACTACAGAGAGATAGACTATCAGTACGACACTCTCCTGGAGGAGTTGCGACGATACAGCAGCGAGCTTGCCGGCAGACCTTTCGCCGTGGCCATAACCAAGGCCGACGCCCTGCCCCGGGACGATATCGATCTCAAAACGATGCAACTGCTCGAACATCTCGGTCTCGAAGCCAACGATGCGATGAAGCGCTTCGGAGCCGAAAGCGACTTTCTAAGCTACGCCTTCGATGGTGAAAGCTGGGAGAGGCTGCCGGAGGGCAAACCGGCCTTCATCCTGCCCGTATCCTCTGTTTCGCACAAAAACAGAGAGGCTCTCAGATACGCTCTGGCCGAGATGGTGGAGCGCAAAAGAGCGGAGCTCAAGAGTATGCGGGACTCTTTCGAAGGGGAGTTGCGGCAGTGAAAAGAATCGTCATAAAGGTCGGCTCGCATGTCCTTACTGAAAACGGCACGATAGCCCACGACAGACTCAACGCTCTCGTCGAGCTCATTTCAGACCTGCATGAAGCGCAGATGGAGGTGATACTCGTGAGCTCTGGAGCGGTGGCGGCCGGATATACACAGCTCGAACTCGACAGGAACGAATTGGCAAACAAACAAGCCCTCGCAGCCATAGGACAGCCCTATCTGCTCAAGATATATCAGACCAGATTCGCCCACCATGCCATCTTGTCGGCGCAGGTATTGTTGAGTGCCGACGACTTCGATTCGAGGAAGAGAACCGCCCATGCCAGAAGAGCTCTCGAAAGACTGCTCGAAAACGGTGTCGTTCCCATAGTGAACGAAAACGATGTGGTAGCTACCGAAGAGCTGGTTTTCGGCGACAACGACCGTCTTTCCGCACATGCGGCACACTATTTCGGAGCCGACTTGCTCGTGATACTCTCCGATATAGACGCCTATTACGACAAAGACCCGCACCGCCACGAAGATGCCAAAATCCGCAAAGTCGTCAACACCCTGAGTACGGAGGAGCTCGAAGAGGAGTGCAGTGCGCACGGGGCCTTCGCCACCGGCGGCATAGTCACCAAACTTCAGGCCGCGGACTTCCTCATGCGAAGGGGAGGCAGAATGTTTCTCGCCAGCGGTTTCGAGCTCGATGACATACGCTCCTATCTGCTCGACGGGGTACACAAGGGAGGTACGCTCTTCATCGCCCGATAGTCTGTGCAGGGCGAGGGAAATCCGCTCTAATGCAGAGGCGATAATACCCTCTTTATCATATTTTGGATACCATAAAGAAAATTTTCCACAATTTACCGGTTTCGAGACACTCTCGTGGCGGAGGAGTGGAGAGGGCCGGAAAATCCCAATAATACAGAACGGATAGAAGAGGTGCTAAGAAGAGAAATCGCGCAATCGTGGGAGTGGATACATTACGGACACTATCCCCATATCGTCCGCAGAGCCCAAAGAGTCCACAGACACCATGTACTGCTGGGTATAGGAGGAAATATCGGAGATATGCCTAGGCGCTTCGAACATCTATGGCACTATATGGGCAAAATGCCAGATATATCGATAGTCGAAAGCTCGGCGATTTTGAAAAATCCTCCTTTCGGCTATATCGAGCAGGACGATTTCCACAATGCCGTTTTGCACATCGGCACCTCCCTCTCTCCCAAAGCGCTCTTGCGGAGAGTTTTGGGGATAGAGAAGCGTTTCGGGCGAAAACGGAGCTTCAAAAACGCCCCCCGCACTCTCGATATAGATATACTCTTCTACGACGATTTGAAGATACGGAGCGAAAGACTGAGCATTCCGCATCCGCACTGGAGAGAGAGGGAGTCGGTACTTCTGCCTATTGCCGGAATGAAAGGAAAGAGATGGTCGAAGAGACTTTCGTAGCGCCTACTCCGCAGGATGCCTATCTACTCGCCAAAGAGAAATATGGTGAGTTTGGTGTTTTGCGTCTGCTGAGGGCCAGACAGATAAAAAACGCCGATGGCAAGCTGATATCGGAGATAACGGTGGAGGTGGATGAAGAGTCGTTTCTCGAGAGTGCCGGAGTGAGCGAAGAGGAGGAGCTTCTCGAGGAGATAGTCTCTCTGCGTTCCCGTATGCAGAGATTGAAGAGCGTCATGAGTCCTGCCACGGGAGTCTCGGAGAGAGTCTCCCGACTCTTTCTCGAGAGGGGGATACGCTCGGAGTGGATAGAGAAAATCCTACAAGAGGTCAAAGAGACCTCCATAGCCTCCGACGAGAAGCTTCTGATATCCTATATGCTGGAGACGATGGACGAAGAGATAGAGATAGTCAAAGAGCGCATAGGGAAAAGGGAGATAAGGATGTTGGTGGGGCCTACTGGCGTGGGCAAGACCACCACGATAGCCAAGCTTGCCGCCAGATATGCCTACGGCGGCAAAAAAAGCTCCAAAGTAGCCCTTGTAAATCTCGACACCTTCCGGGCCGGGGCATACGAACAGCTCGAAAATTTCGCCTCACTCCTGAGACTCGAACATCGCTATGTCCGAAGTATCGGAGATTTCGAAAGAACGCTCGAAAGTCTCGATACTTACGACAAGATTTTGATAGACAGCGCCGGGACCTCTCCCTACGATACGGGCAGGCTCATAAAGACGATAGAGTTCATCAAGAGTGTAAGACGAGAAGATATGAAGATATCGCTCGTAATTCCGGCTACCGCGAAATATCACGATATCTTGGATATATACGAACACTTCTCCTTCATAAATCCATCCGATATCATAGTCACGAAATTCGACGAAACAAGACGCATAGGAGATTTGATAGCCTTTCTCACCGAAAAGAGAGTTCCAGTCGGCTATATGAGTACCGGTCAGCAGATTCCCGACGACCTCGAGCCGGCGAGCAGAGAGAGGATACTGGAGCTTTTCGTGGGAGAGTTGAATGTATAACACTCAGCTCAAAGTCCTGAACTTCTCGATTCTAAAAAAGGCGGACGAGGAGTCGATAATCGTCTCTCTGGAGCCGATGCTGCTGAAAAAGAAGAGCTCTCCTTCGAAGCTGAAAGAGGGCGACTGCCTCGATTTGGGAAGCGAACCCCCCTCTCTGGAGATAAGAAGAGCTTCGACTCTCCTCGCCAGAGCCTCCATGGGAAGATACGGCAGAAAATTCGCCCTGCGCATAGAGTCTCTCGAGCGTGAAGAGGAGGACGATATGGCAAAAAAGTCCAAAAAGAGCCGTATTGTCCGTGCTCCTCTCGCCCTCATGAACGAAAAAGAGCTCAAAAGCGGAAATATCGTACTTTTCGACTGGAATATATATGAAGGCTTTCCCCTCTTTCTGGGCGATAGACTCTTCGCTTCGGCCTCCCTCTACTTCCAAAACGGCAGATATATCCTGGAGATAGAGGAGCTTTGCCAATGAGCGCACGAAAGGTACTTGTGGGTCTAAGCGGAGGTGTGGACTCGGCCGTGGCCTCTCTCCTCCTATCCCGAGAGGGATGGGAGCCTGTAGGGGTATATATGAAACTGCACGACAACGACAGCTACCACGAAGAGAATTTCGCCAAGGCGAAGCAGGTAGCCGACTATCTCGGAATGCAGTTGCACTTTCTCGATTTGAGCGGAGAGTTTCGCAAAGAGGTCTATGACTATTTCGTGGATAGCTACAGGAGGGGTCTTACGCCCAACCCCTGCGTCATATGCAATCGTGAGATAAAATTCGGCGAAATGCTCCGTTTCGCCGACACTCTCGGTATAGAGAAGGTGGCCACCGGACACTATCTCAGAAGTGACGGAAAATATATCTACAGAGCCCTCGACAAAGAGAAGGACCAGAGCTATTTTCTGGCGGAGGTGAAGCCGGGCGTCATAGGGAGACTCCTCTTCCCTCTCGGTGAGCTTCGAAAGAGCGAAGTGGTGGAGATGGCCGAAGAGATAGAGCCTCTGCGCAATATCGCCAGGCAGAAAGAGAGTAGCGAGATATGTTTCGTAGATGGCGACTATACCGAGATTTTGGCGAAACATATGCCCGTGGATATGGAGGGGGAGGTTCTCGATACCGCCGGAGAGGTGGTGGGTACCCACAAAGGATATATGCACTATACAATAGGACAAAGAAAAGGATTTACTCTATTTAAATCACATAAGCCCCATTATGTAATAGGAATAGATAGTCAAAAAAATCAAATTATAGTAGGGGATAAACATCAACTTGAAAAAAGAATGATATTTTTAAAACAATGCAATTTGTTTATAGATAAAAAGATATTTAATTGTGAAGTAAAAGTAAGATACAGAACAGAACCTATAAAAGCAAAAGTCAAAATGGATGGTAGTAAAGCGAGTGTGTTTTTAGAAAAAACGGCCACTGGTATAGCAAAAGGTCAAGCTTGTGTATTTTATGATGGTGATAAAGTATTAGGCGGTGGCTGGATTAGAGGGGCAAAGAGATAAAAATGGTATAATTTTTGTTGTAAAAAGCTAAAAATTTACATATAATTTGATAAACATTAGTAAGGTGTTGATATGGTAAAAAGAATCCCTTATGGTCTTAGTGATTTTTATAGA
>OFCC01000022.1_pt1 | contig 20496 bp, 26 predicted proteins | sample 1520671 | NCBI WGS metagenome assembly OFCC01 (sample SAMEA3696450, study PRJEB22514) | metagenome | biome: water; feature: marine; material: hydrothermal vent | place: Pacific Ocean | collected 2014-08-16 | depth 1514 m | reverse complement strand
AAATCGTTGACAGATAATCTTCTGGAGAAATTTCAAGGAATCTTGACCTGAGAAGTTCATTTTTGGCTTCAAATTCTTGTTGTAGGTCTGTTCTTTGAGATTCGTATTGCCTTGCAAGGTTTTCTTTCATCTTACTCCTCCGCTGTTGGTCTCAGCGGAGGAGCTGCCACTTCTTGAACTCCACCCGATTCGGTTATAATTTCACTGTAAACAACTTGCATTCAATCCCAATTCTGTTTCTATAGTTTTCCGTCGAGTGGAGGAGTGGTAGCTCCTCCGCTTCCAAGTTTATTTTATCACTCAAATCAAGATAGTTCCCTGAAATCCATTTCGCTAAAAAGGTATTTTTTTCTCCTTTTCTCAGAATATTTCATCTCAGAAAATCAATAGTTTTCCCAAAGATTACTTTTTGTTTAAACGGTCGTTTTCCGAAAGTACATCACAAACAAATAGTCCTATTTCTTCCACCGTTTTTAGCTTTGTAAAGGTTCTCGTCAGCTCTCTTTAAAAAGCTCTTGATAGATTCACCCTGTCTATACTCCGTAACTCCAATACTGATAGTCAACCTAATGTTTTTCTTTCCACAGAACTTATGTTTCTCTATATATTTCCTGACTTCTTCCAGCTTATCACAGGCGTGTTCCAGAGAAGAAAACGGCAGAACTACAACAAATTCTTCTCCTCCATATCTGGCTACACAATCCGAAGCTCTAAATGACTTCTTTAACAGCTTTGCAAGTTCTTTTAAAACACAATCTCCAACCAGATGTCCGTGTGTATCGTTGATTTTCTTGAAGAAGTCTATATCTATGACTGCCAGCGAAACAGGAAAACTGTGTCTAATCGACTTTTTTACTATCTTGCGTAAATAGTCAAATAGGTAGTTCCTGCTATGTAACTTTGTTAAGGAATCAATGATTACCTGTTCCTGTAATTCTTCCTTTTCTCTCTCCAGTAATTCATAGCTTATTTCCCTTTCAAGGCTAACAGCTAAAGCATATTTTATGTGCTTGAAAAGTAAGCGGAAAAATTCCAGCTCCTTTCTGGAGAGTCGATCCGCAAACACGTAAATACTTCCTATTTTGTATCCTTCTGTCTCTAAATCTTCTTTGTAACTAAACCCTTTTATCTTCTTTCTTCCAGCTACAAATTTTTCTTCAACTCCTTGTTCATCTATTTCCAGTATGAGTGTTTCGCCTTTGGCTAAATGCTTAGCATCTCCAGTAATAATGATTTTCTCGACTCCGGGAACTTCGTACTTAATATTCCTGTAGAGTTTCTCAGCTACTACGCTGAAATCCGAAGAAGAAATAACAGACTTGAACAGTTTCTTAAGAATTTCGTCCAGTTTATTCAGGATAAAAACATTACTTTCCCTATCATCAAGCATATAGAGTCCGCAGTCAAGAAGTCTCAATCTACTAATTATCGGTTTTATCATTTCTTTTTTGATAATACTTCCATGCTGGGGAGCTATTAATTCTGGATTTCGCTCTTCTATCTTATCCAGAGTATAGTTAAGAATCAGTTTACTGGGCATATAATGTTTATGAAAAAGTTCTACACCCTTATAGTAGTCTTCATCATCTTCTGCAAAGAGAAGGAATTTATCTGAAATGGCTCCAAAAATATCGCTTGAGAAGAGAGTTTTTGTTCTTTTATCAAACGTGCAGAACGCTCCCGGAAAGTGGGCATAAGGAGTGAAAACAAATTCAAGTTCTCTGTCTCCTGCTTTCAGTTTCCAGTCATGTTCGTTTATCAGATAAAAAGGAGTTTTCCACTGATAGTGCTTCAAAAGAGTTTCTGTTCTCCAGTGGGTAACGAGAAATCTCTCGCCTTTTGGGAATATCGACTCTAAGGTTGAATAGCAACCTACAATATCAGGATCCTGATGATGCAGTATTATGTATTTTATGTTCCTGAGAGGCGTAACATGAAACAGCTTTTCTAAAACGACAGGAAAAGTAATCATGCTTCCCGGATCAATTAGGACACTCTCCTCCCCATTCCTTATGAGGTAAACGTGGCACTGGAACGGGTCATTGGGAACAACATAACCTATCCAGAAAATATCTTCCGCTATTTCTATTGGCTTACTTAAATCTAAATTCTTCACTATAAATCCCCCTATAAATCCCAGTCAACATTTTTTTGCTCTTTAATTCTATCTCTTTCCTTCTTTTATTTGGTCTTTTGCCTGGTCTTTTTCCTGCTTGTTCCTCTTTTCCTTCTTTTTTTCTTTGGAGGTTCAAGAAGTTTAACGGTCTTTTCTTTAAGCTGTTTGCCAGCCTTAAAATGTGGAACTAACATTGGCGGCAATTCCAGAGGTTCATTTGTTTTGGGATTTCTTGCAATTCTTCCCTTCCTTTCTTTCATAAAAAACGAGCCAAATCCTCTTATTTCTACCTTCTCCCCTCTGGAAAGAGTTTCAGTTATCACTTCCAGAATAGAATCAAGAGCTTCTCTTACCTCTTTCTGAGTAAGGGTTGACCTTTTAGTTGCTTCTTTCACAAGTTCTTTCATGTTCATTTTCCTGATCCTCCTTCTTCAGCTTTTCGCCTTCCTCATTTATAACAACCAATTCAACATCCGGTTTTTCAGAACTGAGTTCCAAGAACATTTTGCACAATTTACTTAACTCTTCTTTCTTTTCAGGATTAACCTTAGAAGAAAGGGGAAGATCTTCTTCCCTATCTTCAGACTTTGAATAACTCATCATTCTCACTTCCTGCAAAAGTTCTTCTATGAGACCTCTGGTTTCTTGTGTACTCCTGTAAATCATCAAGAGAAAAATGGGAACAAAGAAAGCCAATACAATCACTGCAACCGAAACAATTCCAACGAGGAATAAGAAAACATTTAATTCATTCATTCCCATTTGCTGCTCTTCATTTCAAGATTGCTTAATCGGACAGTAAAGCAGATAAAAAAATCTTTAAATTCTGAAATACCCTCTTTTCCTCCTTAAATTCAAGCATTTCCTGCTTTTCATCAAAATTATATCGTTTATATCTTTAGAATACAGCCCGTTGTTTCTTAATGATAAAATTAGTAGAGACAAAAAAGCAGTTAGTTAAAATACGGGAGGGAACGAAGATGCTAAAAAATCTAAGTGTCACTCAAAAAGTCTTGATAGTATTTGTAGTTGTTATACTCCTTTCAACACTGTCATTTATCCATCTCCTGAACAAGACTTATGAGAAAAGTCTTGTTTCTCAGGGTAGAAGCATCGCTCAGCAAATCTTGATCTTTCGTAAGTGGTCAGCCAGTTTTGGAGGAGTATGGACTAAAAATAAATACACTTCTGATATTGGTTATCTTATGGAGTTTAAAACAGAGAACGGAACGGCAAAAGCTTATGGAACCGGTGAAACTTTAATGAATCTTGGAGAAACTCACTTCTATCTCCACAATCCTGCACTTGCTACAAGAGAACTTTCGAAACTTTCAAAAACAGAATACGGTTGGACGTTTAAAGTTGTTTCTGATAGATACATGGCATCTCAGGATAAGCCAGACAATTGGGAAAGCACTGCAATTAAGGAAATCATAAAGAATAAAGAACGAGGCGGAGAATTCTGGAGCTGGGACGGAAATAAATTTAGATTTGCAAAAGCTATATACGTTAAGAAAGGCTGTTTAAAGTGTCACGGTCCCGCTGAGCAAATACCGCCTGCTATCATGAAAGCTCTCAGAGCTAAATATGGAGACAATGTTGATAGAGCTATTAATTACAAAGTTGGAGACCTGAGAGGAATTATCAGCGTTACGATTCTTCCTCCAAGCGTTTTATCAACAGCTGTATCCCTTATTGATATCTGGAATATAGGAGCTTTGGTTATTGCATTCTTGATCTTCTGGTTCTTTGCTAAGAAAGAGATTATTGTTCCTATTGAGCGTCTTACAAAGGCAGCTCACGATATTAGCCTCGGTAAGCTTGATGTAGATTTAGGAGTTAAAGGACTTAGAGAGGAAAGTGTAAGAGATGAAATTACAAAACTGGCTATTGCTATCGAAAGGCTAAGGGCAAGCGTTCAAATTGCAATGGAAAGATTGAGAAGAAAGAAATAAGTAAATATCGAAATTACCACTCGTAGAAATTCAGAAAAGTTCCTCTCGATTAAGAGAGGGACTTTACATTCTCAGATAAAGGCGAGGTAAAGATGCTAAACATTACACCGGAAGAAGACAAAGAACTCAGGAAGCTGCTCACCGAGCTTGCTACGGAAAGCAAGTCAAAGATAGCTATACTTATCGATAAGTCTGGTCAACTAATCAGCAGAAATGATTCCCCTTCATTTTCTTCTGATGACATTACCTTTGCCTCATTAACGGCAGGAAATGTTGCAGCTTCCGAAGCACTTTCAAAGCTGTTAGGAGATAAAAACCTAAACCACATGTTTACAGAAACAGAAGAAGAAGGTATCTATATGATACTTATGGATGAAAAATACATTCTTGTAGTGATTTTCAATAAAGATCGCTCAAACCTTGGTATAGCAAGAGTAAAAATAAAACGGCTATACCCTGCGATAAGAAACCTTTTAAAGAGAATCGAAGAAAGAACTGAAAATGAAACAAGTATTTCAGCAAATATCAATGTAGAAGAAGTCGATTTAGATTCTCTTTTTGAATAGGAGAAGTTATGTCCTTTATAAATTTTGCAACTAAGGAAATCAACTGTAAGATAGTATACTATGGACCAGGACTAAGTGGAAAGACAGTCAACGTTAAATGGATCTACGACAACGTCAGACCAGAAAATAAAGGCGAACTGGTAACTCTTGCCACAGAAACAGAGAGAACTCTCTTTTTTGACTTTGCACCAATAGAAATATCAAACATAAATGGATTCAAAGTCAGATTTCATCTATACACTACGCCTGGTCAAATTATTTATCAAGCAAGCAGGAAGCTTATCCTTAAAGGCGTAGACGGCATTGTTTTTGTTGCAGATTCTCAGGAAGAAAGACATGATGCAAATCTCGACACTCTGGATGATATGATGGACAACTTGAAAGACTACAAGATAGACATGGAGAAGGTTCCCATTGTATTTCAGTACAACAAAAGAGACCTTCCCACTGCCTTACCTGTAGAAGTTCTCAGGAAAGACTTAAATCCCTGGAATTATCCTGACTTTGAGGCTGTGGCTATCAGGGGTGAGGGAGTTCTTGAAACATTTAAAGAAATAACCAAACAGGTCTTAAAATCACTTCGTAAGAAGTAAGACAGTACTACTACCTACGACTAAAGTCGTAGGCTTCTGAGGTAGTTTGGTAGATAAGGAAGATTCCTACTGATTTGAGTTATTTGCCTTTTCAGTTTGAACAGTTTTAACACTTCTTTTTCCCATCAGAGATTCTATAAGGGAATCTTTGATAACCCTTGGAGATAGTCCATCCAGCATAAAGAGAACTGCTTTTTCTGTAAGGTTTAGAAGTACTTCTTCTCTGGACTTTAAATACCGTAACCTCGAAGCTAAAGGAGTAAATATCATGTTTGAGATTATTAATCCATAAAAGGTTGTCAGCAAAGCCAAAGCAAGTCCCTGTCCTATTGTAGACGGATCCTTGAGATTCGAAAGCATATACACCAATCCTATTACTGTTCCAAGAAGTCCAAAAGCTGGAGCGTACGTTCCAAGAAGCTCCATGAGATTTATAGCGTTATCTATATCCTCAAGATATGTCTTCCTTTCTATATCAAGAACTTCTTTTATTTTTTTCGTGTCGGATATTTCCATTGCAAGCTGAACAGCCCTTTTTATTCCCGGGTAGGGTACCTTTCTTGCATTAACAACTCTCTCCAATCCAAATAACCCATCTTTTCTGAAGTAAATGCTCAGATCGCTAAGAAAGTTAATGAAGTCCATCATATCTATCCTCTTATCAACAACAGCTCTCAAAACAGGTGTAAGAACTCTTTTAACTACATCAAGAGGAAGAGAAGCTAAACCCGCTGTGAATGTTCCCACAATGACAAAAATGATTGATGATAGCTCAAAGAAAAGTTTGGGATTTCCACCCATTACCAGAGTAATCACAAGAATAATGAAAGGTGAAATAAGTACAAGTGTAGAAACGGCTCCAAACAATTTTCCTCCTTGTTATTTAAAAATTTGGCAAAAAATTATAGAATTTATGACCAAATTTTCGATACATCCATAACTCTTATCAATCTCTGCAGAAAGGAAATAAGGAGGGGAAAAACAACTTATGGGAATAGGCAGGCGAGCCGCAGATACAAGTGAAATTTCCCTCAAAATTGTCTATTGGGGTCCAGAGCAGTCAGGTAAGACAGAAAACATTGTTCAACTAAACAGACTGTTCAATAATTCAGGGCATCTCGTAACACTTGTCGGAGAAGACGGTTCCACCGTGTACTTTGATTTTTTCAATCCTGTGATTACTCTTAAGAACGGCTGTAAAGCAAAATATCTGCTGTTTGCAGCTCCCGGCAGAGAGGCTTTTAAGCTCTCCAGAGAGTTGGTCTTTCAGGGAACTGACGGAATTGTATTTGTTGTCGATTCAGACCAAAATCGATTGGAAGACAACAGAAATTCTCTTATGGAATTACTAAACCTCTTAGGAGAGCATAAAAAAACCTTCGGAGAAGTACCTGTTGTCATTCAGTACAACAAAAGGGATCTGCCTACAGCTCTATCAATAGAAAAGCTTAAAGAGGAACTCGGTCTCGAAAACTATCCATACGTAGAAGCAGAAGCCATTAAAGGAAAGGGTGTGGTCGAAACATTCAGATTAATTGCTAAGGAAAGCCTTAAAAACTTTATCAAAAAAGCAAAGCTGGACAATTTTCTTTGCTCGTTATAAGAGGGAGGATGAGATACGAGATTTTCATTTCAAGGAAGCCATTAGACGGAAGAGATATTAAGCAAATCAATGGTATTCCCGTTGTGGTAGCTGTCCCTGTTGGTGAAGGAGAAATTCTCTTCTCTACACAGATTAAAGTGAACTGCAAAGCCGACGCTATCGTTACCGATAAAACGAATCACTGGATAGGAGTCCTAACAGCGGATGAACTTCCCGTTTTCATTATTGCAGAAGAAGCTATTGGAGTAGTGCATGGAAGCTGGAAAAACATTTCAAAGGGAACTCTTTTTAGGACAGTTAAGTATATAGAGCGGTTTTCTAAGGTATCCTCTGCAATTCTTGGAGTTCCTATCTGCGAAAACTGCTACCTTGTAGAAAAAGAGATTTATGACAAATTTCCATCAGAATTTAAAAGCTGTTTTAAACCAACTCCAGCTGGAAAGTACTTTCTCGACTTACGGAAAGCTGCCATGCTCCAGCTGTCAGTAGCTGGAGTGAAAAACATAGGAATGATAAATGGATGCACTGTATGCAACAACGATATCTACTACTCCTATACCAAGGAAAAAACAGAAAAGAGAATTCTTTCAGCTATCAGAATACTAAGGTAACAAAAGGAGGACGTGAACAAAGATGAAGAATTCCAGAAGCATAAGGATAGATCAGGAAATCTATAACCTACTCCGAGTTAAAAAGGATGAACTCCAGAAGGAAAAAGGAAAGAAGATAACTTACAGCCAACTGCTTAAATATCTGATTGACAAAAGTTTTTCCGCATCAGAAACTCAAGAAGTGCCATCTTTACCTTCAAAAGTCGAGGTAAAAATACCCCAGTTGGACGAAGTACCGATTAAATGTGAAATGCAGATTCCTTTACGCCTTCCCGAAGCTGGAATACTGCTTAAAGAAGACATTGAAGCCAGGGTCAGAAAATATGCTGAAGAGCAGAACATTTCACTTAGTGAAGCTGTAAACATTCTTTTACTTTACGCCTTGGAGCTGCGCAAAGAAGTCTTTGTAGTCCTAACAACGGATTTAAAAAAAGAATTTGAAGAACTCTATTTTCTTCTGGAGGGAAAAGAAAGAGAGAAATTGAAGAAAGATTTAAAGAAAATCGTAACCCTATATACCAGGAAACTCCTTAAGAGCTACTCAAAGAAAGTAAAGTCCAGGAAACACTTACAACCAGTAAAGAGGTAAGGCTGCAATGGGGGACAAAAAGCAGAGAACCAATAATCAGTTATCTGAAAAATCCCTTCCCGATAAATCTCTTTTTAATTTCCTTTATCAGCTGAAGATACCATTTACCATTAGAATTGGACTGGATAAAAAAGAAAGCAACGTAAGGCTTCTTGCCTATTTTATTACTGAAAGGAAGATTATCCTGAGTAACTCAATGGAAGTCAGTCTTTCAGACATAAATCAGATTGAAATTACAGGGAAGAATGCTGCTAATTTCTCCAGGAGAGTACCCTGCAATCTTCCAGAGAGCAACGAACTTCATAAATTTGAAGGAAAGAAAATAGTTATTTACCCTTTTGGAAAGAGAGGATTCATTAAAGCACATCTTATAAAGACATACCCTTATTTTTTCATTCTCCATACCGAAAGCATAAAGCGATTGGGAAAAAGAACGAAAAGACTCCACAGCTACATCATAAAGTATAAACTCTTCGTCTCAGCCTATTCTCTTTTTAGACCCTATCCTGATGACCTTATAGAAGAAGGTACTCCTTACGATACGGTAAAAGCAGGCAAATGGAGAGAAGAATTCACAGAGATTACAGGTTACTTAAAAGAAATCCTCAGCAAGGAAAAATCGAAACTTCTTACCTTTGCACTCAAAGACGGAAGAGAAATAACGGGGGTTTTTGAAAAACACAGGTCAATGAACAATCCTTTCAGCTACAGAGTTTTCAATCCCGATAATCCAAAGGAAAGTATCACAATATTTAAGCATGCTATCGACGATCTATGGGAGAATTGAAATGAAAGCAAATTTAAATAAATTCAGAATCAGGTACCGCCCTTTTTTGGATTTCTCATTCTTTCTCCCGACAATGGTTTCCCCTCCCTCCTCCCAAAAAAGACAAACAGAAATACCTCCCCTCTCCAGAGGGGAGAGAATTTCTTTCCTCTCACAGACGAAAACTTCTAATAATATAACGGGTTACCCCCCCCCCGACACATTGTAACACAAAGGCTACATCCTCCAAAAACAGCTTTTTCATCAAGTAATCGAAATTTCCTTCCAGGGGGAAACAGGAATGTTGTTTGACAATGAAATAAAGCTCAGAATACTATATTGGGGTCCTAAAGACTCAGGAAAAACCACAAACATCCAATGGTTGAAGAAAATTTTCAAAAACCTGGGAAAGACTGTAACACTCTTTGGAGAGGATGGATTTACTATGTGCTTTGAATTTCTTGAACCAGTTGTAAAGCTGAAAAACTTCTACGATGTAAAGTACCTCATATACTCTTCTCCAGGTGAGGAGGCTCCGAAACTTACCCATGACATTTTTTCGCAGGGAATAGACGGCATAGTATTCGTTGTTGACTCCAGGAAAAGCAGACTTGAAGATAACAAAAAATCCCTATCCGGATTGTTAGAATTACTTGAAGAATACAAGGAAAAAAGTGGGGAGATTCAGATTCCAATGGTAGTTCAATACAACAAACGGGATTTACCAGATGCTCTTTCAGTAGAAGAGCTGAAAAGGGAACTCAATCTTGAAAAGTATCCTGGCATAGAAGCGGAGGTTATCAATGGAAAAGGAGTTATTGAAACATTTACCAAAATAGCAAGAGAAAGCCTGAAAGCATTTATTAGAAGGAATAGATCCTCTTCCTAAGTCAGCACCCTTAACCCCGTCCTTATTCTTCCTCCTCCCTCAGAGGAAGCCCGCCTCCAGGCGGGACTTTTTTTGAAAACAAGCATGAAAGGTAAAACGTTCTTGAGGATTTGAAAGAAAACCACATGGAGAATTAAATTTAATAGAGCATTGCCACAACCTTCCAGCTTAACATCCCGTTCCAGTTCTGGCATCCCCAGGAAATCCATCCCCTTCCTCCCTCTAAAGAGAGGGAGGTTCTTTTAAAACCAAGTACTATAACAATAAATCACTAAAGCAATAAAATTGATAAAATTAACAAAGTCTAATGTTAGGGAGGGTATAAATGAAAAACTTTTCTACCAACAGTCCACAGCTAACCACTCCGGTAAAAAACTTCATGACTAAACATCCTTATATTCTCAAACTTACTGATAGTTTAGAGAAAGCGATCAACATTATGGTTTTTAATAAAGTAGGAAGCATAATAATAGTTAATGACGAAAAAAAACCTATCAACATATTAACAAAAACAGACATCCTCAAACTTCTATTCTTCAAACAAACAAATGTTTCCATTAAAAAAGCTTTAAAAAAATTAAAGAAAGAAAAAAAGAAAATACTCACAATTAATGAAAATGCATCAATTACAGACTGCATTGAAACCTTTATCTCCAGTGGAATAAAATATTTACCTGTAGTGAACGGTAAAGGAAAAGTAGCTGGGATTATTTCATCAAATGACATAATCCATAATTTCTCATATCTAATATTTATAGACAACTTAACCAAACTTGGAAACAGACATTACCTTGGATCTGTAAAAGTAAGGCTAAACAAATTACAAAACAGAATAACAACAGGAATTCTCATGCTCGACATAGACAATTTTAAAAAAGTAAATGACACTTACGGTCATACTTTAGGTGATAAAGTTCTTCGAAAAACAGCAGAAACAATAATTAACAATGTCAGATTTATTGATGAGGTAATTCGATATGGAGGAGAAGAATTTCTTGTAATACTCCTCAAAGCTCATAAAGAAGTAGTCCTTAAAATTGGAGAAAGAATTCGTAAAGCAATTAAGAATATCAGATTTAAAGGGCAACCAGAACTTCAAATAACAGTAAGTATAGGAGCCACGCTATGTTCTTCAGATTGTAAATTAGAAGATTGCATAAAAAGAGCTGACTTTGCTCTCAAAAAAGCTAAAAGAGAAGGAAAAGATAGGGTAGTATTTACCCCCCCCCGCATATTAGGACAGTTAAAAGACAAATAAATTTCGGATACATGTCACAAAAATTACGATATAGTTATAAAAATTGTTTTTACCATCAATTTAAAAACTACAAAAACTGTTTTAGACTACATAGCCAAACTACATAATCGACTACATGGAGACTACATAAGCCCAAAAGTATCCAAAGTTAGGTAATCCTAACTCCCGCAGCTGCTTTTTAATTTTAAGCCGTAAGGCTTTGTTTTTAGGGAAGATGTTTTTACTTTAAGATTCGCTTTAAAGTTTCTGTTCTCCTGTGAGTTTTTTTTTCTTCTTTTTCGTTGTCAAAAAAAATTTAAATCAGCGGATGCTGGTAAATATATTTGATGTACATATTTGATGTACTATTTGATGGGGAACGTGGAGACCTTGATTTCCTTTGTTTTACGGGCTATTAAACCGATTCCTTGACCACACTTCACAGATTCCTTGACCACACTTCAAGATTTCTTGACTGTGTAATTTGGTCGTTGTATAATCCTTTTATCTAATTTGTCTTTATGGAGGTTCTTATGACACACTTCTTGACTTCTGCAGTGCAGATCGTGGAAGAAAAGCATGAACCTAAAATTGACCGCAATATAAGTCTTGCTGGGCTTTTAGTTACGGATGCTGATACAATAACAGGGAAATTAAAAAGAGAAGAAAAGGGACTTTTGAAAGGCTTATATGTTTTCAAGAAAAAGATTCCTACTGGTGAAGTTTATATTTGCAATGGGGCTGAGTTTCCGAATTCGGAAGCTGTAGATCTACTTCTTTATTTGATTGTTCAGTTAGAGAAGAATAATTGGGAAAGAAAGCTGAGGGTTAAGAGTCTTAGAGAACTAATTAGGGAAGTTTACGGAATAACAAGTGGCGGGAAAACTTGGGCGGAAAGGATAAGAAGATCTTTAGTTATCTGGGCGAATCATAAGTATTATTTTCCAAAAACTTTCTTTTGGCATGGTGAAGTAATAGAGGCTTTTTTCGGAGTTATAGATAGTTGGGGAATTAAATCACAAGGAAGAGGCAGACCAGCCAAAATTGAAATTTCCTTTAATGAGAAATTTATAGAAATTTGTAAAAACACTGATTGGTACCGCCGTCCTCGTTGGTTAGAAGTAAGGAGACTTCGAAAAGAAATAGCGAAAAGTCTCTATTTGTTAGCTTATGACTATAAGCCAGATGAGAGAAGTAAAGAGTGGAAAATTTATATTAACAGCGATTTGAAATATTGGTATCGGAATGCCCTTAATTCTCTTGCTAATCCGAAGCATTTGTATCCTAAGTTGATTATAGAGGGAAGATTAAAACCTGCTATAAAGGAAATTAACAGTAAAACTAATTTACGGATGAACCTTTATTGTACAGAAGAGGGAAATTACGCTATTTCTGTGGAAGAAGTAGCTCCGCCTGGTTCAGGAAAAATAGAAATTCCATTCGATAAACTGCCTGATGAAGATAAAGCTATTTTGATTGCTTACCTTGAAACTGTAGCAGAGGAGAAGAAAATAAAAAACATCTGGGGATTTCTACATTCTATGACATCGAAACAGGTAGAAAGCTGGTTAAGAAAAGCTAAGGAATACGTTGAAAGTGGAATTGAAAGCGATAAAGAAACAGGGCTCATTGAAAAGCCAAGACTTCTGGAAATACTAAGGGACTGGGGAAAGAAGAAACTGGAGGGCAAGGAAATTCTTTATAGAACCTACTTTGGCGAAGATAAGATTCTTAAAGCCTATGAGAACAACAGGAAAGTCATTTTTAAATGTGTCGACAAAATAGTGGCGGATCTGCTTAAAAAGTATTCAGGAGAACTTAAAGAAGTATTCAAGAAAGAAGTGGTTTTTGAAGAGATTTAACCGAGCGATTGTAGTTACATTAGGTTTCCAATGTAACTACAATTGATGAGAAAGTAACTTATATTTGTGTGAAGTTTACTGTTTTTGTTGGAAGAATGTAGGAAGAGATACCTGTCACGGAAATAAGGGATGTCTGGAAATTAGAATGTAGTTCTTTTTCTGGATGTTACACGTCTATATATGTAGTATAAAACTACATATGTAGTTTTCTTCCTGACAGTGTAGTATCTACATCTTTGAAGTGTAGCATGCACGAATTTGAATTGTGCCATGTTTAGTGCCTGTTTTCCTATTTGCTTTCATTGGTTTCTGGAACAGATACCCGGTATTGGGATGCCAGATATGGTTACAGAAACGTGAACGGGTCTCGCATGGAAGTACTTAATTTGGAGTAGGGATTTGAAGACGGAAGGGTTCCAAGAGAGGAGTATTCTTACTGTTTATCCGTTGCTTTTCTTTTTTCAAAAGGAAGAGCAAGATATATGAAAAATAGGCTTAAAATGATGAGCATAGCCATAAAGATGGTCGGAATTATCATTAGTCCTCCAGTTTTCTGATTTCTCTTTTATAAAGATAACCTGTTAGTAGAACGGATATCAAGAGGAAAGCAGAGGCGATAGTTCCTTCTATCACAAAAGAAGTCAGTCCTTCCTTATGATATGCCGTGAGAGTTCCTCCACTTGTTAGAAGGAAAGCGGTAAATGTCTTACTGAATAGATCTTTGTAGAATTCAATTTCTTTCTCTATCCGTTTACACATGGTTTGTTTCTCATCCTGTTTAGACTTAATTCGTTATTCTATTGGTTTAGATAACACAAGAGCCATATAGACAAGCGCCAGGACTAAAATAGACATAAGCACATAGAGACTTAACATATCAACTCCTGGAAACATATTCATTTGTTCCTGTGAGAAAAAACACAGTCTTTTACTTCCTTCCAGTCAAAGTGAAGAGTCACGTAAGGGTCATACTTTTCCAGACAGTTATAAACGATTTCTTGAACCTTGTCCCAGATTTTCCAGTTAAACGGAATATCTGACAGGATTACAAAGTCAAAATCCGCTCCAGAATTGGTATCTTCAGCTAAGTCAAGCTTTACATGTTTTTTCAACTCCTTATCCTGTTCAATGCATTTTTGAGCTTCTTCCAGTAAATCAATTTTGGTTATTTCCTTCAACATGGGTGGTTACCTCTCTTAAAATCCGTTCTACAAGCTGAATATATCTCTCCACTCTATCTCTGGAAACCTCTACCAGGTCGTAATCAGCTTTTTCTCTTTCGTTTGGGAAACGTTTAATCAAATGCCTTTCTTCACGGGAAAGTTCAAAAAGACCTCTTCTGTCAACTTCAATTGTGAACATTTTCATCAATGCTGGATGCTTCCATTTTCCCTTTTTCGGTGCTCCCACGACAAAAATAGCTATGCTTCTCAAAGCATAGTAAAAGCGGGATAAAGCATCATTGTAATAGCCTTTCTCAAAGAGGATTTTCCCAGCTTCAAACTGTTTTCTTGCCTTTAGGGGATATGTGAACATTTGCATTACCTCTAAATCAGTATATCCGCTTATTTTCAATTTCTGAGTATCATAAACTATCCTCAAAGGATAAAGAAATTTCTCCACAGTTTTTAAGTTTTGCCTTAAATTGAGATTTAGAGTTTAAAGCTGGAGCTGATTTAGATGGATGTAAGAATCCTTATTGCTTTTGCAAGTGTACTTATTGCTTTTCTATCTATAATCTTTGTGATTCTGGCTTTTTCAGGAGCAATAGATTTAGACTTCGGGATTGAAGATGATGAAGAAGATGGTAACAGTAAAAAACGTAACTTCTGAATTAATCTATTGCATTTCACGGATTGCAAGCAGAGACGAAAAAACAAAGGGAGTGTCCAGATCCACTGTAATCCTGTATTCTGTATGTAGTTAATCCCTGTAATTTCACCTGTACTGTAATGTAGTGTAAGCAGCTGCTATTGGCTATCTAAACTTTGCTTTTTCTTCTTCCTCCTTCTGTGAATTCTTACTTTTACTCTGTTTTTTACCCTTGCAATCAAGAGTTCAACGTGTGCAGGTAGCTTTCCGTCTTCCTTCAACGGGACAGAGAAATGTTCGTGGATTATTTTCCTCAACTCTTCTATTGGAGGGTAATAGCCGTTCTTTTCGTATCCCTTTTCAAGTGTAAATTCCAGGAATTCTTCAATTGTTCCCTTTTTCTTTTTCTTCTGTTTTCTCTTCTGCCTGCGTATTGATTTGTAAGCAGATTCCACAACTTCTGGAGAATAAATGGATAAAACTGCTTTCAAGTCTTCTAAGTTCTGTCTCTCTTTCAGGAACCGAAGAACCTCTTCAAGTTCCATTTTAACTTCCCTTTTCTGTCTTCCGTTTTTCTTTCCGCTTGATTCGAGTATAAACTCTTCTTCTGACCTTCTCTATAGTAAGCTCTATGTTGGCTGGAAGCTTTCCATCAGAACGGAACTTGATTTGAAAATACCTGTTAAGCAACTGCCTAATTAATTTTTTATCCGGCAATTTCCCGTGATCAGAGTAGTATTTGCTCATGTAAGAATCAAGCCATTGTTCTATTTTCCCTTGTTTACCTTTTAGCCTTCTGACTCTCCTCAACTTTTTCCAGACAGCTTCTATTTCCCGTGAAGGATAAACTCTCAGGATAGCTTCAAGGTCAGACCTCTTCCTTCCTCTTTTCCTGAGTTCTTTCATTACGGATTCAAGCCAACTATCCATTATTTGGTTACCTCTGTTGTGGATGTAACTACTGTATATGAAATTGTATCACTTACATGTGAGAAATTTAGTTATCGTACGTTAAGTACATAAACTACAGAAGTACATATAAAGTACAGGGATTTAAGTACAGAGAGAAGAATGAAAGAAGAAAAAAGAAAGATAACTACAGAAACGTCAAAGAATGAATGAAAGAAAGAAATATATATGCGGATACTTTCGGAAAAAGCAGATTCCAGTGGTATCGGGATAGGTTCCCTGAAAGGATGAATATACCTGCCTGTTTTTCTGATTCCAATTTTCCATCTCGTTGATATATTCGCTCATTTTCATCTCACAGGTATCTTAACCTTACTTTGAGGAGAAATCTTCTCAGAGAGCCTGATATTTGCTCAGAGTGAGAATTTTTAAAATGGTTCGAATTCTATATCCTTGACCATTTTGAAACGTGGAGAGTTTAACGTGTCTTTTCCTGTTCAGTTCTATTGATTACGGGGACAGATACCCTGTACTAAGATGCCAGATAGGGTGACAGGTAAAAGGATATGTCTATTTCCGTGAATGGAAGACAGGGTTATTAATAAGCTTGTTAATAGATAGCTGGTTTATAACTCTTTTTAAAAAGCCGTTTAAAAGTGGTTTTAAACTGTATTTTAAAAGCCTGTTTAAAAGGCACTTTAAAAGTCGGTTTAAAAGCAGTTTTAAAGGTAGCTTTAAAAGGATGTTTAAAAGTCAGTTTAAAGGGCATTTTAAAAGCCTTTTTAAAGGACAGTTTAAAAATACTTTTAAGAAGTCTCCCATATGGCGTAAATAGAGATAACTTTGATGGAAAAATTCATCCCATATGGGAAAGATTTTTGGGTTTAACTGGAGGGATTCATCGAGCAAACAAAAAATGGATATCCTTCTTCGGGACTTGGTTCAGCAGATTCCGGAGAAGTTCGTTTATGTTCTTACAGGACATAAAGCAACCAGATTCCTTGACAATACCTTTCCATCGGTCAAGGAAAGACGGGCTGACTTTATCTTGGAGCTTGATGATTGTTCCATCTTCCACTTAGAGTTTCAGAGTCAATCGGATAGAAACATGCACCTACGGATGCTTGAATATTACGTTCTCCTTAAACAACGCTATCCTGATAGACCTATCAGACAGATGGTTCTATTTGCTGGAGAAGGAAATCCGAGAATGGAAAATGAGATAAGGGATTGTGGGATAGTCTATACCTATGAAATCAAGAGTATGAGGGAAATAAAATGCAGAGAGCTGATGGAAAGTGAAAAGATGGAAGACAAGATACTTGCGGTTCTTTGCGATATTGGAGATTTTGAGAGTTACATCAAGGAGCTCACGGAAGAGCTAATGGAATATCCTGAGAAGGCAAGGCAGGATTATCTTGAAAAGCTCTCCATAGCACTCAAATATCGACCTAAATTAAAATTGGAGCTTAAACGCATATTGGAGGAGAAAAAATTGCCGCTGACAATCACAGAAGAGATGATAAAGCAGGATCCGTTTTTCCGAGAAGGACTGGAAAGAGGGAAGAAAGAAGGAGTTGAAAAAGGGAAGAAAGAGATTATCCAGAAGATATACCAGAAAGGGATACTCTCTCCAGAAGAGATAGCTGACCTATTGGAGTTGCCGTTAGAGTTTGTAGAAGAGGCAATAGCTGAATTGCAGAAGGGAAAAGAGGAGAAGTAGTTTTGTGAAAAAGGCAGTTTGCCGAGTTTTATGAGAGATAATCTTTTTAGAAAATCATACTTTTTCAAGTGGATTATCTATGATTTAAACGGTCGTTTAATAGAAACTGATAATCAGAAAAACTCAATCGTTCTTTATTATTGCTCTTTAGTTTGGAAGATGAATCATGTTTTTAAAGATTTAAGAGCAGTTAGTACCTTCCCTTTTACCTCCCTTCTATCCTCCTCTCCTGATACAAGGGGAGGAGAGAAAAATCTTATAATGTTTTCTAACCCTGTTCTCCTTCCCACTATTAACCCCAGTAGCTCCATTCTCCCATTCCTTCCAGAGAAGGAAGGGGACTCTTTCACACTATAAGAGAACTTAAAATTGATAAAATGAAAAGAGATTTAAAGTCAGGAAGGTGGGCATGAAACAGTTTACAGCCAACAATTTGAAGCTAAACAACCCTGTCAAAGACTTCATGATTAAAGATCCTTATACTGCTGAGATAACAGATAACGTGAAAGAAGCAATTGAGTTAATGGTTTCAAACAAAATCGGAAGTATAATTATTGTTAACAGCAACAAGAAACCAATTAATATACTTACAAGAACCGACATCTTAAAACTTATTTTCTTCAACTACACAGACATTACCATAAAAGACGCCCTAAAGATTCTAAAAAAGGAAAAAGTTAAACTCTTTACAATCAACGAAAATGATCCAATCACGGACTGTATTGAAATTTTTGTATCCAAAGGAATCAAACATCTACCAGTAGTTAATAGCAAAAATGAAGTCATTGGTGTTATTTCTGCAACTGACATAATTCAGAAAGTTTCATATCTCATTTTTATCGATAATCTAACAGGATTTGGCAACAGACATTACTTTGAATCTCTAAAAGTAAAACTCCATAAGTTTCACGGAAAAATAACAACAGGACTTCTTATGCTGGATATAGATAACTTCAAAAGAATAAATGATACCTATGGACATACTTTTGGAGATAAAGTACTTAAAAAAGTAGCTGAGACCATAATCGACAATATTCGCTTTGTTGATGAAGCTGTCCGTTATGGAGGAGAAGAATTCCTCATAATACTATTCAAAGCCCACCAACAAGTAGTTCTCAAAATAGGAGAAAGAATCCGTCAGGCAGTCGAAAGAATTAGATTTGAAGAACACCCAGAGCTCAGAGTAACAATAAGCATAGGAGCCACCTTATGCCTCTCTACTTCCAACATAGAAGAATGCATAAAAAGAGCTGATCTTGCTTTAAAAAAAGCAAAGAAAGAAGGAAAAAATAGAGTAGTATTTCCCCCCCCCGAAGGCACAAGCCATTGAAAAGCAAAGACTTTCTTTAAACTCTCAGTCAAGTAATTTCTTATTAAAATTCAAAACAGCATAACAGACCAGTTATTCTACTTTAGCTATAATTTTCCATAAGGTAGATTTGTAGTCGAGGAGGAGTTACCTGGGTGAAAGAGCAATAGACGGCTCTTTCGCCCTCTACATCTTTGTTTCATACCGTTCAGCTTACAAAGGTAAATCAAATTCACATACACTGGAGCATAGCCCTGTCCCTAAGTTTCTCCCTCAGATCCCCCTCCTGCCAGAGGAGGGGAGAAAACTCTTTTGTAACCAGCCGAATCTTTATTTACCACAAACTTCTTCAAGCTACCTCTTCAATGCCTTTGCCATTATCCATTACTGGAAAAGCCAGTTAATATCAGAAAAAAAGCTACTGAATTTCCTCAAAAATCACTTCCTTGTGGAATACATCCCTAAGTTCTTTGCCATACATCTTTGCAAGCAAATCAGCCATTATCCTATCAACACACATAAATACCACTTTTTTGTTATTCTCATAAGCCTTGAGGATTTTGTCTTCCCCAAAGTAGGTCTTATATAGAAAGTTCTTTCCTTCTAATTTCTTCCTTCCCCAATCTCTCAATATCTCCAGAAGTCTCGGTTTCTCTACAAGTTCCGTTTCTTTATCTTTCTCAGATAAGCTCTCAAAATACTTCCTGGCTTCTTTCAGCCACTTATCAACCTGTTTTGAACTCATAGAACGAAGGAATCCCCAGATGTTTTGGATTTTCTTTTCCTCAGCCACAGCTTCAAGGTATGCAATGAGAATAGCTTTATCTTCTTCTTTGAGTTTATCGAACGGAATCTCTATTTTTTCCGTTCCCGGTGGAGCTACTTCTTCAATTGCTATACAATAATTGCCTTCTTCTGTTTCAAGCCATTCCATTCTTAAATTGGTGTTATGATTAATTTCTTCAATTGCAGGTTTTATACGATCTTCAATTATGAGTTTTGGATACAAATACTTGGGATTAGCAAGAGAGTTAAGAGCATTTCGATACCAATACTTTAAATCAGCATTAACATAGATTTTCCAATCTCTACTTTTTTCACTTGGCTTATAATCATAAGCCAATAAATAAAGACTTTTAGCTATTTCCTTACGGAGCTTCTTTATCTCTTCCCAAGAAGGACGACGATACCATTGAGTCTCCTTACAAATCTTGAGGAATTCTTCATTAAAAGTAATTTCAACCCGAGCAGGTTTTCCTCTGCCCTGTGTTTTAAACTTCCAATCCTCTATAACTCCCAAAAAAGCTTCTATTCTTTGCCCTTGCCAAACAAAACTTTTAGGAAAGTAAAACTTATGGTTAGCCCATATGATTAATGATCTCTTGAGTTTTTCTATCCAATATTTACTACCTGTTTTATCATTAAAAGCTTCTCTCAAAAGCTCCCGAATACTCCTAAAACTTATTTTTCTGTCCCAATTATTTTTCTCTAATTGGACAATCAAATAAAGAAGTAAGTCTACAGCTTCAGGTGTTGGAAATTCAGCTCCATTGCAAATATAAACTTCTCCAGTAGGAATATCCTTTTTGAACACATATAAACCTTTCAGTAACCCTTCTTTTTCCCTCTCTAATTTTTCAACAACTGTATGAGCATCAGTTATCAAAAATCCCGCAATACTTATATTGTGATCAACTTTAGGTCTATGTTCTGGCAGTATAGTCATTTCTGTTCTCTGCGTATAACTCATATCTATAATTCCTTTAAATTACGTTTCTACACAGAAAAAATTATACGCACTTGTGTTAAATGGCAAGTGCGGTTATAAAATCGGTTAAGTGCGGTTATAAAATCGGTTAAGTGCGGTTATAAAATCGGTTAAGTATGTCATAAGTGATTAGAAATCAACCTCTTCCCGTTCCCCACCAAATAGTACACCAAATATGCACACCAAAT
>OFCC01000019.1_pt1 | contig 26069 bp, 29 predicted proteins | sample 1520671 | NCBI WGS metagenome assembly OFCC01 (sample SAMEA3696450, study PRJEB22514) | metagenome | biome: water; feature: marine; material: hydrothermal vent | place: Pacific Ocean | collected 2014-08-16 | depth 1514 m | reverse complement strand
AAATAACGTTAAAAAGTAATAAAATTAAATAAATTTATAGTCATTCTTAAAATTTCCTAATTTTTTAAAAAGTTTTTTTTGCAAGTATTTTTTCTTTCTACAAGGCGACAATAAAAAATATGATTGAGCATAGGTGTAACTATGTGATTGAATATGTTTTTGAAGTCAACAAAGTAGAAAGGAAAAAGACGACGTAAAAAAATTAGCCTCTTGGGTGGTGTTTGGCATGCTGAGATTTTAACTGTACGTTTTGGATGTGCGTATAAATCTGTGTGGTAGAAATGTCACTATGCCCCAGCATTAACTGCACACTACGTAAATCCGCCCCTTGTTGCACAAGGTGCGTGGCAAAAGCATGGCGTAGCGTGTGTGGGGATAGTGGCTTATCAATGCCGGCTTTGACGGCATAAGCTTTAATTATATAAAAGAAATTTTGTCGACTCATGCCCGAGCCACGATTACTTAAAAAGTAATGATCAGTTTGACCTGATTTAAGTAAGAAAGGGCGTGCCTTTTTCTCGTAAGTATTGAGGTAGTCTATTGCCACTTCACCCATGGGTAAGAGACGTTCTTTGTTGCCCTTACCATGAATGCGGATATATTCTTCATTTAAATTAATGTTGTGATAATCCAAAGTAATCAGCTCTGAAACCCGTAATCCACAAGAATAAAGCAACTCTAGCATGGCGCGATCACGCAGCCCAAAGATGGTGTTTTTATCTGGCGTATTCAACAGCCGATCCACCTCTTCAATATTTAGAAAAACGGGTAGTTTTTGCGTTTGCTTGGGGTGATGTAGTTTGGCAGTAGGGTTGTTTTTGATTAATTGCTGGGTGATTAGATATTGGTAAAAAATACGCAAACAAGTAAGAATGCGCGACTGTGTGGCAGCACTGAGTTGTCTGTGTTTGAAGTAATCATTAATGTGGTTGCTGTTAATATGAGAAAGATCATCATTTAGCCACTTTGAAAATAACTTAAGGTCTGATTGATAAGCGCTCAGTGTGTTTTGACTTGCGCCAGAGGACAGCCAATAATAATCTAAAAAATTTTCAATTAAAGTTGTGTTGTTCACGGTTTGAAATTATGGCATAAAAAATGCCGGTAAAGACCGGCATTTTTATTGGAAAAAACTAAAGCTTATCGCTTAGCCAATTTTTCTTTAATTCTTGCTTTTCTACCAGTTAACTCACGAAGGTAATATAGCTTCGCTTGACGAACTTTACCGCGACGCTTAACTTCTACTGAATCAATCATTTTTGAGTGTGTTTGGAAAACTCTTTCAACACCTTCACCATGAGAGATTTTTCTCACGGTAAATGCTGAGCCGATACCACGATTTTTCTTAGCGATAACAACGCCTTCGAATGCCTGCAGTCTTTCACGATCACCCTCACGTACTTTAACTTGTACAATAACGGTGTCACCTGATGAAAAATCAGGGATATCTGATCTTAGTTGTTCGTTCTCAATTTGATCAATTAAATTCATGAGAGTACTTCCTTTATGTTAGTTCTGTAAAAAGGGGCAATTATACAGTCATTCTGATTGCTAAACAAGGCAAATCTATGGCATAATTATGTGCTTTAGTTTTAAGTGTTTGAGAGTGATGGGAAAAGTAACTGGCTTCAAAGAATTTGATAGAAAGACTGAGGATTATCGCCCAGTTGAGCTACGTATTAAAGATTATGGTGAAATTTTTACAGGCACACATAACATTGCACAATTGCAAGAGCAGGGCGCAAGATGTATGGATTGCGGCGTGCCATTTTGCCAATCAGAAAATGGCTGCCCAGTTGATAACCTAATCCCTGAATGGAATGACTTGGTTTATAACGACAAGTGGCAAGAAGCATTAATTCGCCTACACAAGACTAATAATTTTCCAGAATTTACCGGTCGAGTTTGTCCGGCACCTTGTGAAGGCTCTTGTGTGCTTGGTATTAACAATCCTGCTGTCACCATTAAAAATATAGAACAAACAATTATCGATCGTGGTTTTGAAGAAGGCTGGATTCAACCACACATGGTGGAGTACCGCACTGGTAAGAAAATCGCCATTATTGGCTCTGGCCCTGCAGGTTTAGCGGCAGCAGACGAACTTAATAAAATTGGCCATAGTGTGACTGTATTTGAGCGTGATGATCGTATTGGTGGATTACTGATGTATGGTATTCCCAATATGAAACTCGGTAAAGATGTGGTTGATCGTCGTGTTAATTTACTTAAAGATTCTGGTGTTGAATTTATCACCAACGTTAATGTTGGTCAAGATACTACGACTGCCGATTTACAAAAAGAATTCGATGCTTTGGTGTTTACGACCGGTGCCACTCAAGCACGTGATTTACCAGTAGCCAACCGTGATGCCAACGGTGTACACATGGCAATGGAATATTTATCTAAAAATACCAAAAGTTTGTTAGACACGGGTCATGCTGACGATTCTGATCTATCTGCCAAAGGCAAGGATGTGATCGTTATTGGTGGCGGTGATACCGGTACAGACTGTATCGGTACAGCACTACGTCAGGGCGCTAAGTCAATTGTGAATTTTGAACTAATGGGTAAGCCGCCCGAAGACCGTGCAGATAATAATCCTTGGCCGCTATGGCCACTGATTTATCGTGTTGATTACGGCCATGCAGAGGCGGCGCAGGTATTTGGCAACGACCCAAGGCAATATCATCTAATGACCAAATCTTTCATTAAGAATGATGAAGGTAAAGTTGCAGGTCTTAATACGGTGAATGTTGATTTTAAAGACGGCCAACTGATTGAAATTGAAGGCAGTGAAAAAACTTGGGACACGCAATTAGTGTTGTTATCTATGGGCTTTGTCTCACCAGAGCATTATTTGAGTGATGATGCTGATATTGAGCTTGATGCCCGTGGCAACTACCAAGCTGCTTATGGTGAATACACCACCTCTCAAAAGGGCGTATTTACTGCTGGAGATTGCCGTCGTGGCCAATCATTAGTAGTGTGGGCAATTCATGAAGGCCGTGGTGTTGCCGAGAAAGTCGATCAATATTTAACAAATCATTAGCTTATTAGACTTAGTTTTCTAATCTTATACCCCTATTTATATCCCCTAAGGGGTAGTCAAAAATACCACTAATAAAGGGTGGTATTTCTTACATTCCAAGTATAATTTGTCTCGTTCACATCTTCTTTTTTTAAGATCAGAAGATTTATTAAATATACTGGAGAAATAAAATGGCAAAAGAGCTATACAACACCCCCAACCTCGATGAGTTGGAAAATGGTCCATGGCCTTCGTTTGTAACCGGCCTTAAAAGATTAGCTCAAGATGATCACGCAGGTGCTAGCATGGTGCGCGACGTTTTAGCAACATTAGAAACATCATACGTAACTAAAAAAGGTTACTGGAAAGGTGGCACCGTTGGTGTTATCGGTTATGGTGGTGGTGTAATTCCACGCTTCAATGAGCTTAAAGATGAAAACGGCGACTACAAATTTAAAGATGCAGCTGAGTTCCATACATTAAGAATTCAACCGCCAGCAGGTATGCACTACACATCAGATCTTTTAAGAACTATGTGTGATACATTTGTTGATAACGGCGGCTCTGGCTTGATTGCATTTCATGGTCAGTCTGGCGACATTATGTTCCAAGGCGCAACTGAAGAAACAACACAAACTATTTTCAACGAGCTTAACGAGATCGGTTTTGATATGGGTGGTGCAGGTCCTGCAGTACGTACGGGCATGTCATGTGTTGGTGCAGCACGTTGTGAAATGTCAAACACTAACGAATCAGCAGCATTACGCACATTAGTAAACGCATTCCTAGATGATATGCACCGTCCAGCGTTACCATACAAAATGAAATTTAAGGTTTCAGGTTGTGCTAACGACTGTATGAACTCAATTGAGCGTTCAGACTTTGCAACGATTGGTACTTGGAGAGATGATATTAAAATCAACCAAGACTTATGGAAAGCAATGGTTGCAGACAAAGGTATGGATTACGTTGTTGACAACATTACTTCTCGTTGCCCTACGCAATGTATGAAAGTTGAAAGCGACACTTCATTAACAATCGATAACAAAAACTGTGTTAAATGTATGCATTGTTTAAATGTAACTTCACCATTGACACATAAGTACATCACAAAAGACATGCCTACTGAAGCTATCTTAGCGACTGGCGATGACAAAGGTGTAACGATTTGTATGGGCGGTAAGCGCACATTGAAGATCGGTGACTTATTCGGTACAGTTGTTGTTCCATTTATGAAGCTTGAGTCAGAAGACGACTACGAAGCAATTGAAGAATTAGCAGGCGAAGTGATTGACTTCTTTGCTGAGAACGCACTAGAGCATGAGCGTACAGGTGAAATGATCGAGCGTATCGGTATTGTGAACTTTATGGAAGGCATTGGCTTAGACGTTAATCCTAACATGGTTGATTCACCACGTTACATGTCATATGTACGTATGGACAAGTGGGACGAAGAAGCGGTTAAGTGGTTCGAAAACAAAGCCGAAGCAAACGCATAACACGCACTGAAATTTAAATAACAATTTTTAGGGCGAAGCTTCCTTCGCCCAATACTATATATTAGGAGAAATACTATGGCTGAAGCACCAAGAATGCCTATCGAATCTGGCTGTCCAGACCCTATCCAATACATGCACCCAACAATGCGTCGTAACTACGGCCAATGGGCTTATCATGATCGTCCACGTCCAGGTGTATTACACCACACTTCAAAGCATAATGAAGAAATTTGGACTGTTCGTGCTGGTACACAGAGACAAATGGATGTCTACACAATTAAAAAATTATGTGACATTTCTGATGAATTTGGCGACGGTTTCATGCGTTTTACTATTCGTTCAAACATTGAATTTATGGTTGATGCAGAATCTAAAGTTGAACCATTAATTAAAGCTTTACAAGACGCTGGTTTCCCAGTTGGCGGTACAGGCCCAACTGTGTCAATGATTTCACACACTCAAGGCTGGTTACATTGTGATATTCCAGGTACAGATGCATCCGGTGTTGTAAAAGCACTGATGGATGATATATACGAAGAATTCCAAAAATCAGAAATGCCTAACCGTGTACACATGACGACTTCATGTTGTCAGATTAACTGTGGTGGTCACGGTGATATCGCGATTAACATTCAGCATACTAAGCCACCTAAGATCAACCACGATCTAGTCGCTAACGTTTGTGAGCGTCCTACAGTTGTAGCGCGTTGTCCAGTAGCAGCGATTCGTCCTGCAATGGTTAACGGCAAGCCAACATTAGAAGTTGATGAGAAGAAATGTATCTGTTGTGGTGCATGTTTCCCACCATGTCCTCCAATGCAAATTAACGATCCTGAACATTCAAAGATCGCTATTTGGATCGGTGGTAAACACTCTAATGCACGTTCTAAGCCTTCATTCCAGAAGCTTGTAGCGGCAGGCCTGCCAAACAACCCGCCAAGATGGCCGGAAGTTGGCGCAGTTGTTAAGCAAATTTTAGCAGTGTACAAAGGTGATGCTCGCGACTGGGAAAGAGTAGGCGAGTGGGTTGAGCGTATTGGCTGGCCAGCATTCTTTGAAAAGACTGGACTACCGTTTACTAAGTTCCATGTTTCTGACTGGAAAGGTACACGTCACCAGTTAAATTCATCTGCTTACATTCGTTTCTAAAGGTTAGTTAAATGAAATTTTCTATTCAAATTAACGAGGGCCCGTATCAGCACCAAGCGTCTGATTCAGCGTACCAATTTGCCAAAGCGGCGATAGCAGCAGGCCATGAAATTTTTCGTGTGTTCTTCTATCATGATGGTGTTAATAACGCATCACGCTTTACCATGCCACCACAAGACGACCGTAACGTTGTAAATCAATGGGCTGAGTTAGACATTAAAAACGCCGATGGTGAGCCTGAGCTTGTCGTTTGTATTGCAGCAGCACTTCGACGCGGTATGCTTGATGAGTCTGAAGCAAAGAAGAATGGTATTGAAGGTAATAATATCCATCCAGCGTTCCGTATTTCGGGTTTAGGTCAATTGATCGAAGCCGGTATTCAGTCGGATCGTTTAGTGGTATTTGGAGACTAAGATGGCAATAAAGAAATTTATGTATTTAAATCGTAAGGCTTCTTACGGTACAGCATATGCAATCGAGTCATTGGAAGTGGTATTAATTGCCGCTGCTTTTGATCAAGATGTATCTTTAGCTTTTATCGATGATGGTGTTTACCAAATCGTTGAAGGCCAAAATACTGATGGTATTGGCATGAAAAACTTTTCTAAAACATTCCATGCTTTAGGTGATTACGATATTAACAAATTGTATGTCTCAGCTGAATCTTTAGAAGAGAGGGGCTTAACCGCTGACGATCTAATGCCTTTAGTGTATGAAGACGAAGATGATGATTGGGAAGAAAAACCAAGTGTCAAAATTGTTTCAAATGCTGAGCTTACTAAAATTATGTCTGATCAAGACGTATGTTTAAGTTTTTAAGGGAGGTTGACTATGTTACATACAGTAAATAAATCATCTTTCGAGCGTAATTCATTACAGTCTTGTTTAAATACAATTGATGACACGAGTGTTATTTTATTGATTGAAGACGGTGTAATTAGTGCTGCGAAAAACGCCAACTCACCAATGCTTGCAGATCTTGCCACTCAAGGCAGAGTCTACGCATTGCAAGGTGATGTTGATGCGAGAGGAATTTCAACAAAAGTTGCAGATAATATCAAATTAGTTGATTATGCAGGTTTTGTTGATTTAGTTGTTGAACATGGAACTGCGGTTTCTTGGGTTTAACGTAATTTATATATAGGAGTAGAACGATGGCTGATATTTTAGGCGCAGAAGTAGATGAAGAAGGTTTCTTATTAAACCTTAAAGATTGGACAAAAGAAATTGCTATTGAAATGGCAAAAAGTGATGATATTGATTTAGCAGACGAAAATGCTGATCTTTATCATGAACGTTGGGATGTTCTTAATCTTTTGCGTGATTATTTTGAAGAATACCAAATTGCACCTGCAGTACGCGTATTGACAAAAGCAGTTGGTAAAAAACTTGGTAAAGATAAAGGCAGCTCTAAGTATCTTTATACTTTATTCCCTTATGGTCCTGGTAAGCAAGGTTGTAAGTTCGCCGGCCTTCCAAAGCCTACAGGTTGTATCTAAACAATACAAGCTCTAAAAGCACCTGCATTGTCGGGTGCTTTTTTACATTACATTATATTACATTTATTTTGAGAGGAATATGTCTGCAATAAGCATTATTTTTACGGCTTTATTTTATTTATCTTTAGCTGTCTTCCTAATTGGAATGGCGAGAAAAATTTACCAATATACGGTTACTCCCGCCCCTCTTAAAATTCCGACTGCACCAACTCCATTAACACAAACAGGTGTGGTTATGCGCATGGCACGCGAAGTTGTCTTATTTGAAAGTTTATTCAAAGCTAACAAGTGGACCTGGCTATTTGGCTGGTTGTTCCACGTTGGTCTATTACTAGTCCTGATTCGTCATGCACGCTATTTTTGGCCAGGTGATTTACCTGAAATATTTTTATTGGTTCAACCCTTTAAATACGCAGCCTTTGCGATGGTGATTGGTCTGATTGGCTTGATGGGCCGTCGTATTTTCGTTGAACGTATTCGTTACATCTCAGCACCTTCGGATTACTTGATGTTGATTATGTTGTTAATTATTGGTATTAGTGGTGCGGTCATGACCTTTACCAGTAACCACACTGATGTAATCATGGTGAAAGAGTTTGCTTCAGGTTTAATTACCTTTAGTTGGGCAGATTTACCGACTGAAGTTCATTTCCTAGTCCATCTTTTCTTAGTATTCGTATTAATGGCAATTTTCCCAATTTCAAAATTATTACACGTGCCAGGTATATTCTTTAGCCCGACACGAAACCAGGTAGATGATGCACGTAAGAAACGTCATATCTCACCTTGGGCGCTAAAGCAAGAGCAAGAGCACGTAGTAAAATTAGATGAAGCACTAGGCAAGGACGAATAACATGGCTGCTAAAGAATTTGATATCCCAGTTTTACCGACATATTTAGAAATTCCTGAAATTAACGAAGGTGTTATGGAGGGTGATGGCCCGTTCAAGTCATCTGAACAATTTCAGAATCCACTCGGCTTCCCAGGCGAGAAAGTAGATAACTGGCAAGAAGTTGCGATTGAGAAAATGGGCGAGCTTAAATCTAAATATCGTTCAGTGCAAGTCTTTTTAGATTCTTGTGTGAAGTGTGGCGCTTGTACTGATAAGTGCCATTACTTCTTAGGCTCATCTGATCCAAAAAACATGCCGGTTGCACGCCAAGATTTATTTAGAAGTGTGTATCGTCGTCATTTTACTTTTGCAGGTAAACATTTCCCTAAATTGGTTGGTGCTAAAGAACTTGACGATGAAATGCTGGATGATTGGTATAACTACTTCCATCAGTGTTCACAGTGTCGTCGTTGTTCGGTATTCTGCCCATACGGCATTGATACAGCAGAAATTTCAATGGCTGCTCGTGAAGTATTAGACGCGGTTGGTGTTGGACAAAAATATTGTAACCAGATTTTAGGCAAGGCGATTACCATTGGTAATAACCTTGGCTTACCTGAGCCAGCATTACGTGACACATTGCTCGACCTTGAAGAAGAGATTGAAGAAGAAACCGGTATTGCAGTTAAGTACCCACTCGATGTTAAGGGTGCAGAGATTTTACTCATTACCCCATCAGCAGACTTTTTTGCTGAGCCACATATTGACGGCCTAATCGGCTATGGTAAAGTTTTTCATGAAGACGGTGTTAGCTGGACCATGAGTTCATATGCCTCTGAAGGCGCAAACTTTGGTATGTTTATTGGCTCGTATGACATTATGCGTAAAGCAGCATTACGTATTCGTAAGGCAGCCTTGGATTTAGAAGTATCTCGTGTGATGGTCGGTGAGTGTGGTCATGCTTGGCGAGTGGCTTATAGTTTCTGGAACACTTTAACTGGTGTTGGTGCAGGTGCAACAGACGAATATGCCTTGAAATTACAAAACCAATTAGATTCTCGTTACCCACAACCACAGCACATTATTGAATACACACACGATTTAATCCAACGCGGTAAGTTGAAGTTTGATAAATCTGAAAACGATGATCGTAATGTGACTTTCCATGACTCTTGTAACGTTGCACGAGCCACGAATATGGGCGGCATTCCAAATGGTCAGTTTATCTTGCCACGTGAAGTTATCAAGGCGGTTTGTAACAACTATGTTGATATGGAACGCTCTACGATTAAAGAATCAACGTTTTGTTGTGGCGGCGGCGGCGGCTTGTTAACAGATGATTTAATGGAGATTCGTATTAAGGGCGCAATGCCAAGAATGCAAGCTTTAAAAGAAGTAGAAAAGACAGACGGTGTGAATACATTGGTTGCAATTTGTGCCATTTGTAAATCACAGTTTTCTAAAGTTTTACCAAAATTTGATTTTGATCCATACATGATTGTTAGTGCTCACCAATTGGTGAGTGAGGCAATCATTATGGAGAAACCACAAACAGACGATTCAGTAACGCAAGAAGCTGAAGAAGTAACAGAATAATAGTTAAGGAGAATTGATATGCAAAAGAATCCATACGGACAAAATTATAAAGGCGACAACCACACATTCAGAATGTTTAAAGATGAAGGTGATGAGATGGGCACAGTACCATGGAACCAAAAGATTTTCCAAAATGACACGACTTATAAGTGTCCAACTTACGTTGCACAAACACCACCTTGCCAGGGTTCATGCCCATCAGGCCACAATATTCGTGGTTGGTTAGATATTGTTCGTGGCATGGAAAAGCCACCCGGTGATATGTCATGGCAAGAGTACGCGTTTAAGCGTTCTACAGATGCAAACCCATTCCCATCAATCATGGGTCGTGTTTGTCCTGCACCTTGTGAAGATGGTTGTAACCGTAACGAAGTAGAAGATACCATTGGTATTAATGCGGTTGAGCAATTCATTGGTGATAACGCCAAGGAAGAAGGTTTTAAATTTAATGTAGACGCTAAACCTACTGGTAAAAAAGTAGCGATTATTGGTGGTGGTTGTGGCGGATTAACTGCTGCATTGCAATTGCGTAAGCAAGGCCACGCAGTTACTGTATTTGAAAAATACGAAAAATTAGGCGGCATGATGATGTACGGTATTCCTGATTATCGTGTGCCACGCGACGTATTGCAGTACGAGATTGACCGTATTTTAGAAACGGGCGTTGAAACTAAAATGAACACCAAAGTAGGTGTTGATGTCACTATTGAAGAATTAGAAAAAGAATACGATGCGGTTTTATTTGCCTTAGGTGCAATGGCCGGTCGTTCATTACCAATTCCAGGTGGTGATGCAACAAACTGTGTATCAGGTGTTGCTTTCCTTGAAGCTTATAACCAAGGTCGTTTACAACATATTACTGGCAAAGTAATTTGTATTGGTGGTGGTGATACTTCTATTGACGTTGTATCCGTTGCTCGTCGTTTAGGTAATATTGATAACGTCCCTGATAAAGATCGCCCTGAGCATATCATCTTTAATGATACGGCGCATGACGTGGTTGATACTTCTAAGCGCCTAGGTGCCGATGTATTATTAACAACTCGCTCTACGATTGAGAACATGCCAGCAGCACAAGAAGAAATTGACGATGCAAATCGTGAAGGTGTTGAAATTGAAGGTCAATTAAGCCCAATCGAAGTTATTAAGGGTGAAGATGGTCGTGCAACTGCATTGCGTTTTGTACGCTTAGAAGATGACGGCTCTACAGTAATTGAAGGTTCTGAGTTTGATGTTGAATGTGAATTAATCGTTCCAGCGATTGGTCAAGGTGTTGATTCTGAAGGTATTGATGGCTCATTCTTTAATGAGCGTGGCTTTATTGATGCTGACAGAAACTACCAAGTGCCTAACAAGCCTGGCTTCTTTGTTTGTGGTGATGTGGTTCGTCCACACTTATTAACCACTGCGATTGGCCAAGCTGGTATTGTTGCAGAAAGTATTGGTGATTACCTTACTGGTAAAGATCAATCAGCACGTCCTAAGGTTGACGTACATTACTTCGACTTAATGGAAAAACTTAACGAGTGGGATCTTGCACCATCTGAAGATTACGATTCAACTGGTACACCAGGTGAGGCTACAGATACAGCTGATTATGCAGTTCATAACTATGAAGATCGTTCGTTTGCTTCTATCATTCCTCATACTGAGTTATTCTTAGGTCATTTTGATGAAGAGGCTCGTAATGCTCGTAATCATAAATTGGTTGATGTTGATAACGTATTAGGTAACTTTGATGAGCGCTTAATTGGTTACACCGAAGAAGAAGCACAAAAAGAAGCAGGTCGTTGTATGTCTTGTGGCTTGTGTTTTGAGTGTGATAACTGTGTGATGTACTGCCCTCAAGATGCGGTATTCAAGGTTAAGAAAGATCAAGCAACGCTCGGTCGTTATGTTGATACTGACTACGATAAGTGTGTTGGTTGTCATATTTGTGCCGATGTTTGTCCGACGGGTTATATCCAAATGGGCTTAGGTAGCGATTAATTAGATTTAATTTACGAGAGAAAATATATGTATCGTTTAGTAGCTATATTGATGGTTTTATTGGTGGGCAATGTTTTTGCCGATGAACATGCAGACTATTCTAGTTTGGGTGAAGAGGCCAGTAGTATTAAGGCGTCAGGTAAGATTTTTCATACCGATGGTCTTGGTGTTATTCGTAGAATGCACCCTGAGTTTTTGAATCACAAACGTGATAAAACACTCAGAGAAGGTGTTCGCACTGAAGAAAGTTCACTTAAAGGTTGTGTTAATTGTCATGCGACTAAAGATAAAAAAACAAACCAATATCACCCAGTAAATGATCAGGATCAATTCTGCTCAACATGTCACCAAAAGGTGAGTGTGAGTGTTGATTGCTTTAGTTGTCATCGTACAACACCACGAAAAGGGACTAAATAATGAGCAAAACATTAAATCGTCGTGATTTTATTAAAACCAGTAGTGCGACTACTGTCGGTGTTGCTACGATTGCCAGCGGTATTACATTAACCAGTTTTGCAGCTAACGCAAATGAAAATCCGGTTACCAATGAAAAGCGTTGGGGAATGTTAGTTGACACCAACAAACTAACTGAAGTCGAAATTGATGGCATGGTAAGCGCTTGTCAGCAAGAAAATGGCTGGGGTAGTGAAGTACATTCAACCGGCGATCAAAAACCAACCTGGGTTAAGAAATTAAAAGTAAAAGACAAAGCTACCGGTAAAATCACCAGCTTACCACTAATGTGTCAGCACTGTGAAGAGCCACCATGTGTGGATGTTTGCCCAACCAATGCCTCAATGAAACGTGAAGATGGTATTGTTTTGGTTGATAGACACCTTTGTATTGGTTGTCGTTATTGCATGATGGCTTGCCCATACGATGCACGTTCATTTGTACATGAAGAATTAACCGACCAACGAGAGCATATGCCACGTGGTAAAGGTACAGTAGAGTCTTGTACTTTATGTGTGCATAAAGTTGATAACGGCGGAACACCCGCTTGTGTTGCTAGCGTTAATAGTGATGCGGTGATCTTTGGTGATTTATATGACCCAAAGAGTAATATCAACCAAACGCTCAAAAAAGTTCAAAGTGCACAAATCAGAGCGGATTTAGATCTGAATACTGGTGTACGTTATAGCGGCATTTAACAGTAACAAAATTTAGGAATTTTATGAACATTCGTTACGAAGAAACTCAGGGAAGAAGTTTAGGTTTTTATGCATTGATTGCAGGCTTAGGTGTACTTATTTTAGCGGCATTAGGTGCTGTTTATTATATGGAACACCATGGTCATTATGTAACGGGCATGAGTAATCGTATTGTATGGGGTATGCCTCACGTATTCGCTTTGTTCTTGATCGTTGCTGCTTCAGGTGCACTCAATGTTGCCTCGATTGCCTCTGTTTTTCAAAAGAAATTGTACAAACCATTGTCGCGTTTATCTGGCCTAGTGGCATTAGCACTATTGGCAGGTGGTTTAATGGTGTTGGTGCTTGATTTAGGTCGCCCTGATCGTTTGATTGTAGCAATGACAGAGTACAACTTTAAATCAATTTTCGCTTGGAACATTATTTTATATAACGGCTTCTTTGTCATTGTTGCTGTGTATTTATGGATGATGTTTGAGCGTCGTATGAATCGTTTCACTTCTAAAGCTGGTTTGGCGGCATTTTCATGGCGTTTAATCCTGACCACTGGTACAGGCTCTATTTTTGGCTTTTTGGTAGCTCGTCAAGCGTATGACGCTGTCATCATGGCGCCAATGTTTATTATTATGTCATTTGCTTTTGGTTTGGCTTTCTTTATCTTAATTTTGATGGCTAGTTATAAATGGACTGAGCGCCCACTAGGTGATGCAGTGGTTAATCGTTTGGGTAGTCTTCTAGGTGTATTTGTCGCAGCAGTCATGTATTTTGTTGCAGTCAAGCATTTGGGTAATTTATATTTAGCTGAGAATGCTGGTGTTGAAAACTTTATCCTGTTTGATGGTGGTATTTATACTCAGCTGTTTTGGTATGGGCAGATCATCTTAGGTGGTTTAATCCCAATGGCACTTATTTATCATCCAGCGCTTCGAGGTAATCGTTCAACCCTAGGTTTGGCTTCATTGCTCATCTTGATTGGTGGTGTTATCCAGCTCTATATTATTATTGTGGGTGGTCAAGCTTATCCAATGGAGCTATTCCCAGGTAAAGAGATTTTAGAAGGTTATGGCGGTATTGCTGCTTATACACCGTCATTGCCTGAAATAATGTTAGGCGTTGGTGGTATTGCAGTTGCACTGATTGCTGTGACGCTGTTAGTGAAGTTTTTACCTTTCTTGCCTGAGAGCTTGGCAGATGAAGTTGCTGACCCTCATCACAAGTCTTAGATTCTGACTTAGCAAACCTTACAAAATCATTCGCCACAATCTAAGATTAAAGATTTTAGAAAGTTGTTTGATATAATAGAAGCATGGCTTCATCCATCTACCTTTCCGCTGCACACAAATCCTCAGGCAAAACCGTTGTCAGTTTAGGGCTGTGCGCAGCATTTAAAGCAAAATCATTAAACGTTCAATCCTTTAAAAAAGGCCCTGATTATATTGATCCAATATGGCTGTCTCAGGCCAGTGGCAATCCTTGTTACAATCTTGATTTTTACAACATGTCTGAGGATGAAATTACTCAGTTGTACGGTCAGTATGCGAGTAACAGCGATATCGCTATTATTGAGGGCAATAAGGGGCTATATGACGGCATGAACGTGACGGGTGGTGATGCGAATGCAGATCTTGCCAAGTTACTTAAGCTGCCCGTTATTTTAGTGGTCGATGCTACTGGAATCACACGCGGTGTTGCACCTCTGGTCAAAGGTTATCAAGTGTTTGATACCGATGTCCACATTGCAGGGGTTGTGCTTAACAAAATAGCTGGCGATCGTCACGAATCAAAACTGATTCAAGCAATCGAATATTACACCGATATACCGGTATTAGGTGCTATTCGACGATCGACAGAACTCATTATTGATGAGCGTCATTTAGGCTTAATGCCAGCCAATGAAACCCCTGAATCACAAAAATTTATTGATACAGCAGCTAAGCACATTGCCGACCAAGTTGATTTAGATAGACTAATTGGCATTAATCAAAAAACCATTGAATCACCAACACCCGTTATTAACAATACAACGTCATCAATCACAGTAGCAGTGGCTAAAGATAGTGCATTTGGTTTTTATTATCAAGATGATCTTGATGCGTTCGATTCGTTAGGTGTCGATTTGGTGTATTTCGATACTTTGACAGATGATAAACTGCCTGAGGCAGATGCCTTGTTTATTGGTGGTGGTTTTCCGGAAATGCAATTAGAGGCTTTGTCAGCCAACCAATCTTTATTAACCGATATTAAAGCTAAAATCCAAGCGGGCTTGCCGACTTACGCTGAGTGTGGTGGCTTGATGTATTTGAGCCGACAAATTACGCATCAAGGTAAGTCACATAAACTGGTGGGGGTGATTGAAGCCGATACGTTAATGACGCCCAAGCCGATTGGCCGAGGTTATGTACAACTTGCGCCAACGGGTAATCACCCCTGGAGTGGAGTCTCTAAACAGATTTCTGCACATGAATTTCATTACTCCAAGTTAGAAAATATTGATCCAAAAACCCATTATGCCTATGAGGTTTTACGCGGTGTAGGTGTGGATAATAAGCGCGATGGGATACTAATCCACAATTTACTAGCCACTTATTCACATCTTAGAAATGTTGGTAGTAACCACTGGGTTGAACAATTTGTTAATTTTATTAAAGATATTAAAAAAACATCATGATTACAATTACTAAAAATGCGGCTGAAGAAATCGGTCTATCTACTCAAAATCCAGATGCTCAAGGTATGCTTATTCGTTTTGCAGTTGATCAAACCGATGAAGGTTATCAATACTTAATGGGCTTTGATGAGCGCTCAGATAGCGATATCCATCTAGAATCTAACGGTATTGAGTATGTAGTGGCATATTCACAAAAAGAACTGTTAGAAGGAATGATGGTTGATTTTGATGAAATCGATACTGAAAGTGGTTATGGTTTTATCTTTATGAATCCTAACGATCCAAGCTACGAGCCACCTGAAGAAAGTGAGGCGCCAAGTAAGTCTTAATTTTCACCTTGCTCTTTAACGCTTTAATGGTGTTGTTTATTAGAGTGTGAATTTGGACCTAAACAGGCCAATAGTTGTTTACCAAATTCGCTGTGAGTATGGATAGACAATTTTCTAGTGTTATCTTTGCCGGTAATATGGATACTTAAATCGGCAGGTGCAATAATACCTTTTCCTAGTTCTGCCCATTCGATCAGTTGAATGTGGCCAGAATCTGAATACTCACGAATGCCAATATATTCTAATTCTTCAGGGTCGCTTAAGCGATAGCAATCAAAATGGTGAATATTGATAATATCATTTTGATAGCTTTCTACCAAAGAGTAAGTGGGGCTTTTAACACGATCAAAACCAAAACTTTGAATAAAGCCTCGAGCAAGTGTGGTTTTCCCCGCGCCTAAATCACCTTCAAGATAAATCACAATAGCGTGATTTATATTTTGTGTACATTGCGCTAGTTGTTGTGAGAATTGTTGAGTTGCTTTCTCATTGTTCAGAGTTAAATTCAAAATAATATCCACATATAGGCGCTAAAGACACCCACTAAAACAACTCCTTCGAAGCGATTAATAATGTGTTTTTTGCCAAATTTATACGAAACGATGAACAGTAATACAGTCAGCAATAACATGACTGGGTAGTCTCTACTTAAGACGTCTTCTGGTACGTCAGAAGGATGAATCAAGCCTGGAATGGCTAATACAGCAATAGTGTTAAAGAGGTTAGAGCCAATAATATTACCCACCACCATATCAAATTGTTTTTTGAGTACACTGCTAATTGAAACTGCTAATTCTGGCAGGCTGGTGCCAAGCGCCACTACGGTTAAACCAATCACCAAGTCGGAAACTTCAAAAAACTTGGCAATCTCAACACCACCATATACGACTAATCTTGCGCTGGATATGAGTATTACTAAACTAATGAGTAGCATTACCCAAGTTTTACCGGTTTGACTTTTGTCTGTGACATGTTCAAGATCATCAAACTCGTGATGATTTTTATTTTTTGATTCTTTTAGTGTGTAGGCCAAAAATAAAATTAGCATCGACAATAGAATAAGTCCGTCAGTAAGATCAAGACGCCCATCGCTTAACAACAAGCCTGCGCAAAGCGTGGCAACCATTAAGAAAATCCATTCCTTTTTTAAGATATCTCCACGCACCTCAATCGGCACAATAATAGCACTAACACCTAGCACTAAAGCAATGTTAAAGATATTAGAGCCAATGGCATTACCAATACTCAAGCCAGTGTTGCCATCCCATGCAGCCAGTCCAGAGACTAGCATTTCTGGTGCGGAGGTGCCAAAACCAAAAATAACAAGACCAATAATCAAAGGAGATACTTTGAATATATTGGCAATTTTTGCGCCGTTTTCAGTGAATTCGTCGGCACTCCAAATTAAAAGTGCAAAACCTGATAAAAGAGCGATAATTGGTAGTAGAATGTCTGCCATGTTTTATACACTATGTAATTTTTTACCTATTATAAATGGATTAGACCTTAATGAGTGAAACAGAATTTTTAATTGGTCGTAGCGGTTTAAACCTGCAAGATGATTTTTACCCAGATGACATGCCTGAAGAATGGCGATTTGACTATTACTCTACTTTGTTTAAGACGCTCTCTCTATCAATTGATACTGATGAAGATTTAGATCAAATTTTTGAAGAGATAGAAGATACAGAAGAAGAATTTGAATTGGTTTTATCTATTGAGCAAGCACAGTTAACAGACACACAGCAACTGGCAACTTTACTTTCTGAGGTGGCTGACTATCAACAATATTTCACTTTATTTTGTGAACTTGACCAAGCGCCTAAGCCTGAGGTGATGGCCTTATTGAAGGGATACCGAATCTGTTTTCAATCAACCAAAGCACTGACGCTTGATTTAACAGCCGCTGTTGTGGTGGGTAAGCATTTATCATTCAATCAATATCCTGTTTTGTATTCATCCGAGGTGTGGGATGAAAAACAAATGCGTGCTTATCTTGAAGAGGCATCAAGTGTGAATACAAAAACTTTACTCATTTGCAAGTTTGCAGAGAGTGAGGCATTGAACAAGGTTCGTATTATTGCAGAGTTATTAGGATTTTGAATGTTTTACTAACACGGCCGTTTAGCCAGGTTAAGCCGTTAGAGGCTTTGGTCAATGAGCGCGGACATCAAGCACTTTTATTTCCAACTTTAAAAATTGAAGCTTTAAAAAGCTCACCTTTAAAAGAGCGCTACGATGCAGTTATTTTTATTAGCGCTAATGCGGTGGAATATGGCCTAGAGGCCTTAAGCTCTTTGGATCATCGCCATGATAAAATTTTTGCGGTGGGCTCAGCAACAGCAAAAAAACTAAATGATTATGGCTTTAAGGTAGATGCCTTTCCACAAGCCAAAGCCTCTAGTGAGTCGCTATTAGCAATGCCTGAGGTGGGTGAATTATCAGACAAAGACATCTTAATATTTCGAGGAAAAGGCGGCCGAGAAACTTTAAGAGAGGGTTTGGGTAAAAATAACATTGTTGAGTATATTGAAGTATATGAGCGTACTCAATGTAAGGTTGTACCCCTACATCAAACTTCATTAACCCAATTTTTACAAAGTGACCAAGGTGTTATCACGATTACCAGTGTAGAAAGTTTATCAACCTTGATATCAATGGTTGAGCAAATGGATATTAAAGTACTTCAGTCTATTAAGCAATATCCGTTAGTGGTATTGAGCGATCGAATCAAAACTTACGCACAGTCAGTTGGTTTTTATAAGGTTGAAGTTGCACCACAAACCAACGATGAAGGACTTATGCAAGCCATTGAATTTATTTTATAAAACACTAATACACTTGACAAATGAGTAAAACCTAGTTATTTTGTCAACTATAGCTTATTTTTTGGGGAGAGAAGATGGTTAAGTTAAGCGTGTCAAAGGCGGCACGAATGTTGGGTATTAGTCGTTTTGATATTCAGATGCAAATCAATAGTGGTAAATTACAAACACACGAAGGCTATGTCACAACAGACAGTTTAAGATTGGCCTATCCCAATGCTAATTTAAATTCTGAACAAGATAAGCGCATTCAAAAAATGCAACAAATTAAAGATAATGCTATTTATAAATCAGGCTCTGTTGACACTGCGCATGCAGAAAATGAAAAAGCTTATATTAGCGCGATTGCTGCTTTAAAGTCTAGACTTTATAAAGAGGAAATTAAAAACCAGCATTACGAGCATGTTTTCGCAGAATTAAGCGAAAGACTGATTATTCTTGAGGATCTTTGCCATTCTGAAAATAAAGAATATTTACACAAAATTCAAGAGTGGGTTGGCAAACAACACTAAAGTAGATTTTTGGCAATCGATAGCGATGGTTCAGTTCGATTCATTGAGTAAAAATGAAAGCTATCAACCCCTTGATCTTTAAGAGTTTGGCATAGGTTAGACACTACTTCTGTGCCGAACGCAGTCAGAGAGTCCAGATCATTTTCATAAAGTTTCAATCTTTCCAAGATCCACTTCGGGATCTCTGCACCACACATATTAGAAAATCTGACCAATTGCGTGTGGTTGGTGATTGGCATAATGCCCGGTGTAATCGGCACATCAATGCCGAGTTTTTGAGCGTCATCTCGAAATCTAAAATACGCATCCGCATTATAAAAGTACTGAGTAATGGCAGCATCTGCACCGGCTTTTATTTTATTGGCGAAGTGCTCAAGATCGGTTTGGATATTTTTGGCTTGTGGGTGCATTTCTGGGTAGGCAGCCACTTCAATGTGAAAATGGTTATTGTACTCAGACTTAATAAATTCAACCAATTCGTTGGCATAACGAAAATCACCAATATCGCGCACACCCGATGGGATGTCGCCTCGTAGAGTAACCAGTCGATTAATATCAGCAGCCTTGTACTGGTCAAGTAGCTCGATAATTTTGGCTTTTTCGGAGCCAATGCAAGATAAATGTGGCGCCGCTGAAACACCATCGTTTGCTTGAATGTCTAATACGGTTTCGAGTGTGGCGTCCTGAGTTGAGCCACCAGCACCAAAAGTTACTGAAAAATACTCCGGGTTAATTGCGCTTAATTCTTGTCGAACTTGCGCTAAAGTTTGTTTGCCTTTATCAGTTCTTGGTGGGAAAAATTCAAAACTTGTTTTCATCGTCCTTTAACGTTGGCTAAAAATAGGCTAATTATAGCTTATTTGAATAATACTGTAGCCTTTCCCTTTTTTTGTCTAAGGCTAGACAATCGGGTAAAATAATCCCATTTACCAAGTTGAGATAAAGACAAAACAATGTCAAAAAGTGATTATATTGAGTTAGAAGGTGTGGTTAAAGAAAAGCTACCGAATACAACATTTACCGTTGAGTTAGAAAATGGCCACAGTGTATTGGCGCATATTTCTGGAAAGATTCGTAAACACTATATTAAGATACTGCCGGGAGACAGAGTCACGGTAGAAATGACACCTTACGATTTAACCAAAGGAAGAATTACCTTTAGACATAAGTAAGATATTGCCGATGTGGTGGAATTGGTAGACACGCCGGATTCAAAATCCGGTTCTTCACGGAGTGACGGTTCGACCCCGTCCATCGGTACCAAATTAATACAATAAAAGAATAATATGGAACAACAAACAGATCTTATCGCAGAAGCAATCAATCTGACTATGTTTGGCATGGGTTTTGTATTCTTATTCTTGACTTTACTAGTGTTTGTAACCAAGTTAATGTCAATTGTTATCCAAAAAATGAACAAGCAGTCGCAAGATGATGATACGCATCATGATGACCATCATTTAAGCTTAAAAGACGAACTAGATGAAGAGACTAAGTTTGTGATTGAACAAGCGATTAAAATGCATAGGGGCGCATAAAGCAATGCTAAATTTTTTAAGAAATATAACAAAAAAACCAGGTAAGGCACAAGGCAAGAAAGTAGAAATTACTGAGCTTGTTTTTAGAGATGCGCATCAGTCATTATTCGCAACCCGTATGCGTATTGATGACATGTTGCCAATTGCAGATAAACTTGATAAGATTGGCTACTGGTCTATGGAGTCATGGGGTGGCGCAACGTTTGATTCTTGTATTCGTTATTTGGGCGAGGATCCTTGGGATAGGATTCGTGAAATTAAAGCAGTGATGCCAAACACGCCTCAGCAAATGTTGTTAAGAGGGCAAAATTTATTAGGTTATCGCCACTATAGTGATGATGTGGTGCGCAAATTTGTTGATCGTTGTGTTGACAACGGCGTGAATGTTTTCCGTATCTTTGATGCAATGAACGACATACGTAATCTAAAAACAGCCACTGATCAAACCATTAAATTAGGTCAGCATGCACAAGGCACAATTTCTTATACCGTGAGCCCTGTGCATAATATGCAAACTTGGATTGACATGGCTAAAGCCATCGAAGACATGGGTGCGCACTCGCTTTGTATTAAAGACATGGCGGGTTTGTTGCAGCCTTATGTTGCCTACGACTTGGTTAAAGAATTAAAAGCAGCGATTGATATTCCAATCCAACTACATGCACACGCTACTACCGGTCTTTCAACGGCTAGTATTATTAAAGCAGTTGAGGCGGGTATTGATCGAGTCGATACAGCGATTGGTTCTATGAGTATGACTTATGGTCATTCTGCGACCAACTCTGTGGTTTCTATCTTGGAAAATAGCCCAAGAAAAACCGGCTTAGATTTAGAAAAACTCGAAGAGATTGACGCTTACTTTAGGCCGATTCGCTGCAAGTATGCGAAATTTGAAGGTTCACTTAAGGGTGTAGATTCACGTATCTTGCTTTCACAAGTACCAGGTGGCATGTTGACCAATATGGAGAGTCAACTGCGCGAGCAAAATGCATCAGACAAGATTGATGAAGTCATGGCTGAGATCCCACGCGTACGTAAAGATTTAGGTTACATCCCATTGGTAACCCCAACCTCGCAAATTGTGGGTACTCAAGCAGTACTCAATGTATTAACGGGCGAACGTTACAAAACTATTACTAAAGAGTCAGCTGGTATCTTAAAAGGCGAATATGGTGCAGCACCAGCGCCCGTTGATCAAGCACTACAAGCCAAGGTATTAGAAGGTAGTGAGCCTATCACTTGTCGCCCAGCTGACAATATCGCGCCTGAGATGCATATTCTTGAGCAAGAATTTGACACTGTTGTGTCTGAAAAAGGCATTACTTTGTCTGACAATAAAATAGATGATTTATTGACTTACGCACTTTTCCCACAAGTGGGTATTTCATTTTTAGAAAATCGTAATAATCCTGATTTCTTTGAGCCAATACCACAAGTGAGCGATACTTGTGCGAAGCCAGACAATGAAGATGGGACTTACACTGTTTCATTCAAAGGCACTTCTTACACTGTTGATGTCTCTGCTGGCGGTAATGTTACCTCAATGAAAGCATCGTCTGACACTACACCAACACCAGCATCATCTACTGAAAAAGAGATTGTTGCAGAGGTACCAACTAGTAGCGGCGAACCAATTGGCGCCCCACTTTCTGGCACCATCTGGAAAGTCATGGTGTCGTTAAATCAAAAAGTGAATGAAGGCGATGTTTTGGTTATTTTAGAAGCCATGAAAATGGAAACCGAAATTAGAGCGGCCCGAGGCGGTGTGGTTACTGATATCAGCGTTAAAGAAGGTGATTCAGTAACGGTAGGGCAAACTTTATTAACACTCGCATAACTTAGCATGGAACATTTAAATTTACTTTGGAGTAATACCGGCTTAAACCAAATGGTGTGGGGTCAAGGCCTTATGCTATTGGTAGGTATGTTACTTTTATACTTAGCCATTGTTAAAAACTTTGAGCCGTTATTATTATTACCGATTGGTTTTGGTGCGATCCTAGCCAATATTCCTGGCGCTGGCATTGCTGAGGGTAGCGGTATCTTGCATGTGTTTTATGTGATTGGTATTGAGTCTGGCGCGTTTCCATTAATTATCTTTATGGGTGTGGGTGCGTTGACTGATTTTGGCCCATTACTCGCTAACCCTAAGACATTACTGCTTGGTGCTGCTGCACAGTTTGGTATTTTTGCGACTTTACTCGGCGCGATCGGTCTCACGGCTGTCGGTGTTTTTGACTTTAGTTTAACTGATGCTGCGGCCATTGGTATTATTGGTGGTGCCGATGGCCCGACCAGTATTTACGTAGCTTCAAAACTTGCCCCTGATTTACTCGGTGCGATTGCGGTAGCTTCGTATTCTTATATGGCGTTAGTACCACTGATTCAGCCGCCGATCATGCGCGCACTGACAACAGAAAAAGAACGTCAAATTGAGATGGTGCAATTGCGCGAAGTCTCTCAAGCAGAGAAAATTATTTTTCCAATCATGTTATTGATGTTGGTGGCTTTATTATTGCCAGATGCAGCACCACTCTTAGGTATGTTTGCCTTTGGTAACTTAATGAAAGAATCGGGTGTGGTTGATCGCTTGAGTGACACCACTCAGAATGCCTTGATCAACATTGTAACCATCTTCCTAGGTTTGGCCGTTGGCTCAAAATTGATGGCGGATAAATTCTTACAACCTGAGACTTTAGGTATTTTGGTGTTAGGTATGGTGGCATTTGCAATTGGTACTGCCTGTGGTGTGATTATGGCAAAAACCATGAACCTCTTTAGTAAAAATAAAATCAACCCTTTGATTGGTTCTGCTGGTGTTTCCGCTGTACCGATGGCCGCCCGTGTTTCAAATAAGGTGGGCTTAGAGTCTAATCCACATAACTTCTTATTAATGCATGCGATGGGTCCTAATGTTGCGGGTGTGATAGGATCGGCAATTGCCGCCGGTATTATGATCCAATTTTTAGGATAACCTTTTACTTCGTCTTTTTACTTTCCACCCCTCAAGGGGGGCGCTAAAGTGAGTACGGTGTTAAATATTAAAGAATACTCAGTTACGTAGCTTTACTACACGCCTTTGTATTTTTTAATATTCGCCTTGTAGAAAATCAAAATACTCGAAAAATACTTATAAAATTCTTAACTTGATTTACTTTAAAATAGATACATTATGCAACGTACATTTCTAAAAGCTAAACTTCATCGAGTCACTACCACTGCTAGCGAGTTGGATTACGAAGGCTCGTGCGAGATTGATGGTGTATTGTTAGATGCCGCTGGTATTGGTTCTTTTGAACAAATCCAAATTTATAACATTAATAATGGCAATCGCTTTACCACCTATGCTATTCGTGGCAAGGACAACTCTGGTGTTATCTCTGTAAACGGTGCGGCTGCACACAAGGCTGATGTTGGTGATTTATTAATTATTGCTGCCTATGCGCAGTACGATGAACAAGAGCTTCAAAATTACGCACCAAGGTTGTGCTATGTGGATGACAGCAATACATTAGTTAGAACAGATTCTAAGATTCGCTAAGCTGTCCGTTTTCCAGGATTAAGATTCTCTGCATTTTTTGAGCAATCTTTTTATCGTGCGTCACCATAACCAATGCCGAGTTTTGCGCTTGATTGAGCTCGATCATGAGTCCAAGAACGTCGGCTGCATTTTTAGCGTCTAAATTACCCGTTGGTTCGTCAGCTAGCAAACAGCTTGGTTGAGTGATTAAAGCACGCGCAATGGCAACACGTTGGCGCTCACCCCCTGATAGTTCTGCAGGTCGATGGTCGAGCCTGTCTTTCAAGCCAACTTTTGAGAGCAACTCCCCAGCTGATGTCAAAGCAACTTGCTTATCATCACCACGAATCAACAACGGCATTGCTACATTATCTAGGGCGCTAAAGTCTTTTAATAAGTGATGAAATTGATAGACAAAACCTAAGTGTTGAGCGCGAAGCTCGGTAATTTTATCTTCACTTAATTGCCCGAGATTAGTACCATTTAAATGCACTTCCCCCTTGCTAGGCTGACTCATTCCACCTAATAAATTGAGTAAGGTAGACTTGCCACAGCCTGATTGTCCTAGGATGGCAATTGACTCACCTGAACTGATGCTTAGATTGAGCGCTTCAAGTACAGGTGTTTTGATTTTTCCACTGTTGTAGTGGTAGCTTACTTGCTGGCATTCAATTAAATTATTCATGGTTTAACACCTTAGCAATTTCAACTTTTCCGGCACGCTTCGCTGGATAGATTGCAGCTAAAATAACCAAAACAAAGGCGCCAACTGCTACCGTAATCACATCACTTAAATGAATCTCAGAAGGGAAGCGGTTAATATAGAACACATCCTTAGGGAAAAATTGGAAACCCAGTATGGATTCGATGCCACTCACCACAGACTCAATATTGAGCGATAGTAAAACCCCTAAAATAACACCCAAGGTAATACCGACAATGCCAATGGTAATGCCTTGGTAAAAGAACAGTTTGACAATGCGTTTGGGTGTCATACCAATGGTTTTAAGGATGGCAATATCTGCTTTTTTATCGGTGACCACCATGACCATCATTGAGACAATGTTGAAAGCGGCAACCGCAATAATGAGTGATAAGACAATGCCAATCATTTGTTTTTCGAGATTCAGTGCTTTGATAAAATTGGCTTTTTTCTGTGTCCAATCTGTACCGTAATAACGATCATTACCCAGCTTTTTAACAACTTGATTGGTGATTCTTCTGGCCTCGAATAAGTCATCTACTTTGAGTCTAACGCCAGAAACCAAGCCTTTCATGTTGTATAGCTTCTGAGCTTGGTTAAGATGAATAAAGGCTAGATTGTTATCGTATTCATTAATGCCAGCATCAAAGATGCCACTCAAGGTAAAGCGTTTAAACCTAGGCTGTATACCAATAATGCTACTTGAAATCTCAGGCGTGAGCAACGTTATCTTATCGCCAACATTGACGCCGAGTTGCAGGGCTAAGCCAGAACCAATTAAGATATTAGCACCAGCCAAATTAGCATTGCCACTTTTAATATTGTCGAGCAAGATTGAAGTGTTTTTTTCTAAATGGGGTTCGACGCCTCGCACGCTAACACCTTGTGATCTGCCATTAATACTTAGTAGGCCATAGCGTTCAATATAAGGCGATGATTCAAGCACATGCGGATTTTGGTTGATAGACAGTCTAAGTGTTTGCCAATCAGTTAGCGTGCCGCTATATTCGCTAATGGTTGAGTGTGAAATGGCACTTAATACTCGGTCTCTAAGTTCCTTATGAAAGCCGTTCATGACTGATAACACAGTGATAAGTGTCGTCACACTTAAAATTAACCCAACCATAGAGACGCCAGAAATAAAAGAAACAAAGCCTTTTTTACGATTGGAACGCAAATATTGGTTAGAAATACTAAATTCAACACTCATAGTGCTGATATTTTGTCATA
>OFCC01000018.1_pt1 | contig 26928 bp, 25 predicted proteins | sample 1520671 | NCBI WGS metagenome assembly OFCC01 (sample SAMEA3696450, study PRJEB22514) | metagenome | biome: water; feature: marine; material: hydrothermal vent | place: Pacific Ocean | collected 2014-08-16 | depth 1514 m | reverse complement strand
TATAGAATGCAGGCTCGGGAAGATCGTCGTAATCTCCATTGAGCAGACCTTTGAAAAAGCTGCCAAAAAACGCCAGTCTTCAATTTGTTCGCTGGTCGATCGTTTGAGTTGGTTAACCAAATTGATACTGGTTTTTTCACCAAAGCCCATGGCGCTTAAATCATTAACACTCAACGTGTAAATTTGTGAAATTTTACGTATACCATGTTCATATAATTTTTTAATGGTGGCAATGCCAAATCCATCGTTATTGGCCAATATTTTGAAAAAATATGCCATCTTCCCAATCACCTGGGCTGGGCAAATAGCATGATTAACACACATCAAAAAATCAGACTCCCATTGTAGTTTTTCACCACAACTTGGGCAATGGTCAGGGATATCAACAGCTGCTGATTTTAATACTTTGTTAATTTTAGGGATAACCAAACCAGAGCGAGTAAGCTCAATAATACTACCTGCACCTAGCCCTTGCTCTTTAACCAGGCCGTAATGATGCCCTGTCGCACGCACAATCGTTGCGCCGCTGAGTAGTGTTGGCTCTAATTCTGCTACCGGTGTAATCTTACCGGTACGCCCTACTTGAGGGGTAACTGATAAAACCTTAACTTGTGCTTTGTCTTTATTCTCTTTAAAGGCGATTTGCCAGCGATGAAATTTACGATTGGCGCCCATCTGTGTTTTTAGACTTTCATTGGTAACCTCAAATACCACACCATCCACATCAAAATCAACGGTGGCCAATATATCGGTTACAATTTTTTCGAATTGAGTGGTTAGCGTATTAATATCGCCCAACCAAATAGGCAGTTGAATAAAAGGTACAAAGAGTGCTGCCTTATCCATAATGGCTTGTTGTGCTTTTTGATCTAATGTTTTTTCTTTAATTAAGCTAGCTTGAAAATTACGCGGATATTCAAAATCATTTGATAAATGAGACTCAAAGTAACTCTTTTTGACAACAATCTCACCCGCACCTTGACCACGCTCAGAATCGTTGTACACTTGTAATCCGCGCTCAAAAACTCGGCTAATATCACTACCTTTCTTACCATCTCCTCGCGTATAAAAATGAGTGCCGTCATCAAACCCAGCAAATCCATCTAGCTTGGGTGTGGCTTTTATTTGAATATCGACATAGGCAAGGCCTATGTCGATAGCTGATTTTTCTAATCGCTCGATCCATTTACGAATTTCATCCCAAGAATAGGCTTTATCCGTTGAAAGCATTGGCTCTGGTAGTAGTACCTTTTCTTCAGAAAAACTCTTACCTTCTGGTTCTATCGATTCAAATAAGGGGTGTTTTGGAAGTCTTTGTTTTAATGCGGGCAGATAGATGAAATCATAGTCTTGATCACTAACAATTGGATTGCCTGATCGATAGGCAAGGTTAGCTGTTTGACAGAAATCTGCTAAGTCATCATCTGACAAATCATCCGTTAAGATTTCTTGCTGGATGATTTGATTAACAACTGATGATGATAATGCCATTTAGGCTCTATTAGAACTGCTTGGCAATATTTCCTAAGAATTCATGACTAAAGTCGATGGTTGCCTGCTCATTTTCTTCAGAAATATCATTGAAATAGACTTCTGTCTCATTATCTGATGTTTGTCTGACCAAGATTTGGAAAGATTTTTTAATGGCATCATCACCAAACATACGCGACCAAAGACCCTGGTCTTCGGTTCTAGCAACATTGATATAGAAACTGCCTTCTTTAACATCTTTATCATCAACATCAATATTTAGCTGATCCAATGCCCAGCCCATATTATCCCAAGTGTCATATTGATTAAGTGAGAAGGTTAACTTAGCATAGCCATTCACACCCTTAGATAAAGAAACTGTGAGTGTTTGAGCCTCCTTAGCTTGAATGATTTTCTCTCTCGCAACTGCGTGATCACTACCTAAGAATGTCATTAAACGATATAGCATTTCTGTTTCTAATGCTTGGTCTTTAGGGCGAGACTGCCAAATGGTATTTTCATCATCACTACCCGCTTTGGTTAATACTTCTTCCATCGAAGTTAGAGATAAATAAACTTCAGATTTATCACCATTATCTTTAGGCTCAATACGAATACGGTATTTATCTACAATTGGTAATGCGTATCTTGCAGCAATAGCTTTCTTAAGCATAGAGCGAATTACACCTAAAGATTTATCTGGAATTTCAGGATGATTTTCTAAAAAATCTGTTTCCATCATGCCAATTTTTTTATTGGTTTTTTTAATCGCAAAGCCATGTGACTTAAAGAAACTCTTAGATAGATTCCAGACAGCATCTGGTTTTTTATCTACCAACAACCAGCGACGATCACCTGATTTTTTAACCTCAATATTAGCCAAGGTTCTTAAAATACTAGACGCTTCTTTAATGGCATTATCTTTTTCAGAAAAGCTAAGTGTGTCTTCTTGAATACCTGTTACATAATTTTCTAACTTAAATTCATTTTGAGAGCTAGGCTTGGTTAAATCTGGTGGGATTTCTAATGAAGTTACTGTTTTATCAGAATAATAACCAATGCTCCTTTCACCAAGGCCGACCTGATCTTCTTCCTTATCATCACCGCCTAATGAGATACAACCGCCTAGAGATAACGCCAAGAAAAGTGTGGATAATTTAGCTAACATTTTATATAACTCCCAATGATAATAAGTCTTGCTCTAGTGTCGCTTGAGCTTGCTGTGATAATTTGGTGAGTGGCAAACGAATACCATCTTCACATTTGTGCATTTTATACAATGCCCATTTAACTGGAATTGGATTGGACTCAACAAACAAATGCTGGTGCAAACCCACTAACGCTGAATTAATTTTTTCTGCTGAATTTTGATCGCCATCCATAGCAGCATTATAAGCATCTGAGACTAATTTAGGGGCAACATTTGCACTCACCGAAATACCACCATGGCCGCCCATTAAAATAAACTCAACTGCGGTGGCATCATCCCCGCTGTAGAGCAGGAAGTCATCAGGACATTGGTCTATTAATGCCTTAGCCACAGCTAAATCGCCCGTTGCATCTTTAATGCCAATAATATTATCAACCTCAGATAAGCGCACCGCTGTATCAACAGATAAATCTACCGCTGTTCTACCAGGTACGTTATATAAAATCTGATCAATGTCTACCGTCTCAGCAATCAACTTGTAATGTTGATAGAGGCCTTCTTGAGTTGGTTTATTGTAATACGGTGTAACCAATAAACAGGCATCTGCACCCATTTCTTTAGCAGCCTTAGTGAGTGTAATTGCTTCAGTAGTTGAGTTGGCACCCGTACCTGCAATGACTGCTATACGACCTTTTGAAAACTCAATGGTTTGTCGCATCACTTCGACATGTTCAGTGTGATTGAGTGTCGCTGATTCACCCGTTGTACCCATAGAAATAATAGCTTTCGTACCCGAAGCAATATGAAACTCAACCAAGGATTCGAGTGCGACAAAATCCACCGACCCATCCTCAAACATAGGGGTGATTAAGGCGACCATAGAGCCAGTTAAAGGGTGATTAATACGCATCGAATTAAATATTAATAATAATTACCAAGATTATATACGAAACCTATTTTTTAGGCATAAAAAACCCTCAAATAACAAAGCAAGATTGGAATTTAATTAAGTTTAATTTAACTTAATAATCGTAGTTTTTTTATTTTCTATTACTTAAAGTGCTTCTTGATCAGTTTCGCCAGTGCGAATACGGATTACTTTCTCTAAATTAGCGACAAAAATTTTGCCATCACCTACTTTACCAGAGTTGGCAATACTAGTAATCACCTTAATCACATCCTCTAATTTAAATGCTGTGATTGCGATTTCTAACTTAATTTTAGGTAAAAAATCAACTTGATACTCTGCGCCACGATACATTTCTGTGTGACCCTTTTGACGACCAAAGCCTTTGACTTCGGTGACAGTAATACCGGATACACCAGCTTCTAATAAACCTTCCCTAACACCATCTAATTGATGTGGCCTGAGAATTGCTGTTACAAATTTCATACTACCCCCTTTGGTAACTGTAAGTTTCCGTCAACCTACAAAACAAAAAATGCCATCATGGCAACTTGTAAAGCAGCAATACTTTAATGGAATGCGCCATTGCATACGTCCTACCACCCTTTAAAAGGCAATAGAATAAAGGCTCATTATAGTCGAGAAATTTTAAAAAGAAAACCCTTACTATTTAACTAGGTCTTTGCGTTTTTTTTGAGTGTTTTGAATGGCTTGAGCCTGACGCCAAGCCTCAATATTAGCTTGGTGACCACTAAGTAAAATTTCAGGCACTACTTGGCCGTCAATTTCTTCTGGTCGGGTGTAATGTGGGTAGTCTAACAAGCCATTTGCAAATGAATCATTCAAGGAATCTTGATTACCTAGCACGCCTGGTATTTGTCGGCTTACAGCATCAATAAGCACCATGGCGGCTAATTCACCACCACTAATCACATAGTCACCAATGGAAACTTCCATATCAACATCGTGCTCAATAATACGCTCATCCACGCCTTCATAACGGCCACATAACAAAGTAAGCGAATCTTGGTTTGATAGCTCTTTAGCTAAATTATGAGTTAGGCTTTCACCTTGTGGTGATAAATAAATAACTTTTGTCTTGGGGTTGTCTTGCTTGATTTTACGAATACAATCCCGTATAGGCTTAACTTGCATTACCATGCCTGCGCCACCGCCATACGGTGCATCGTCAATATTTCTATGTTTATTATGACTAAAGTCTCGCAGCTGCCAAGTTTTAATCAACAATAAGGATTTTTTAATGCCGCGTGCAATGACGCCTTCATCTTTAATCGCTGAGAACATTTCAGGGAATAAGGTAATAACATCGAAACGCATGATTTACGCTAGCATGTTTTTAAGTATCTGATAATAAATATCAGTCAAATCATCTAAATCTTGCACACTCACACATTCATTAACTTGATGAATAGTTGCATTCAAAGGGCCTAACTCAACCACTTGTGCGTCTAACATTGGTGCAATAAATCGACCATCTGAAGTGCCGCCTGAAGTAGATAATTCTGTTTCGATGCCTTTAACAACTTGAATCGCATCCACACAGCTACTCACCAAATCACCTTTGGGTGTTAAAAATGGATACCCTGAATGCTCCCAAGTAATCTTATACTCAAAGCCATGCTTATCTAAAATACCTAACACTCTTTGTTGTAAGTCTTCATGAGTAGACTCGGTTGAATATCTAAAGTTAAACACAACTTCGGTTACACTAGGAATTACATTGGTCACACCAGTACCGGCATGGATATTAGAAATTTGAAAACTTGTGGCAGGAAAATATTCGTTACCCTCATCCCATAATTCATTGCACAAATCATTCAATGCTGGAATACCAAGATGAATTGGATTATCAGCCAAATGTGGATAGGCGATATGGCCTTGTTTGCCAATGATGGTTAAGCGACCATTAAGAGAGCCACGACGACCATTTTTAATCACATCGCCTAACTGATTAGTCGAAGATGGCTCGCCCACCAAACAATAATCAACTGCTTGGTTTTTATTTTTTAAATATTCGCAGACTTTAACCGTGCCATCAACAGCTGGCCCTTCCTCATCAGCAGTAATCAAAAAACCAATGGTGCCTTGATGATCAGGAAAATCTGCAACAAAACGCTCGGTAGCAACGACCATGGCAGCTAATGAACCTTTCATATCAGCCGCTCCCCGACCATATAGCAACCCTTCTTTTACAACAGGGTCAAAAGGGTCGGTTTCCCAATTAGCGCCCACTGGCACAACATCAGTATGACCCGCAAAAACAAACACTGGAGCAGTGTTGCCATGGGTCGCCCAAAAATTAGCCACTTCGCCAAACTTAAGCTCGTCAATACCAAATCCAGCCTTTTTAAGACGTTCAGTCATCATCGGCTGACAACCCTTATCCTCAGGGGTGACAGAAGACTTAGCAATTAAATCTTTTGCCAGTTGTAAAGTGTTACTCATATAAATGTTATTCTACCTGCAAATCTACGGTTGGATTATCTCTCACATTAATCACTGAGCTGAGCACTTGAATATCGCCTGCTTGTTTCATTGCAGCGCCAGACTGGCTCAAACGTACCACAGCAAGCACCTGTGTTGATTGAGACAACTTTCTACTTGGCATTACCGAATTCTCATCTGTGAGCGTTACTTTACCTGAGAAATCTTTGAGTTTGATTTTTTGAATAGCAATTGGCATCGGTCTACCTTGTGCTGCTTTAATATAAACCATTAAATAATGCTCATTGAATTCTGCTTGGCGCAAACGCTCAGACAAATCAATATTAATAGTCACTTGATATTGAGGAATTTCCTCGCCTTGTATTTGCGCTAATTCAACCAAGATATCTTCTAGAATAGGGCGATCAGGATGGTCTTGAGGTAGTAACGACAAGGCTCTTTGCCAAACCTTCTTAGCTAAATCAAACTGCCCCGCATTAGCAGCAACCAAACCTGCTAAATACAAAGCGTCGGGCGCATTCGGATTAATCTCTAATGCTTCTCGCACTAACATTGATGCACGACCCACAAACTGATCATTTTGAGACGTGGCAATGGCTGAAGCATACTCAACCAGCATTGAAACATTTTTTGAATTTAACTGATAAGAGCGCTCATAAGCACTTAAGGAGTCTTCCATCTCGCCTAACTCAAATGAAACCAAACCCAGCGTTTGCCAAGCTTCAAAATCATCCGGTTTTTCTAGCAAATATTGTTTAAGTTCAGCCATACTTTGCTTCAAACTTGGTGGCTCTGACTGCTCAACTATTTGAGGTATTAACTCAGCTTTTGGTTGAGGCGTTAACAATTGGTAAATACCTAAAGAGGCAACAACTAAAAAGGCAACCATCAAGCCAATTGACCACAACGGAATATTTTTCTGAGCAAGAGTGTCTGCACCTGTTGCTTGATTTAATTCTATTGCTAATGTTTGAGTAATTTCTTGCTTAGCCTGATTAAACTCAGATTCATCAATCAGGTTTTGCCTTAAATCTTGCTCTAATTCTGCTTGTCTTTGTTTGCCCAACGCAACATTAGATTTTTCAAGATTAAACAGATTACTCTTGAGAGGGTTTTTTAAAAACCAAACCAACCAAACAGTGGAAACTGCAATCATTAAAACAAACCACATAATCATACTCATGACTCAACCCTCGAACGACGTGCCGCAGTCCTCTGGAAGGATAAACGATAACGCTTATCAAAGGCAGCCAGTAAAGCGCCTAATGCAATCAAGATTCCACCCAGCCAAATTAAACGAATCAGTGGCTTATAATACAATCTCAAACTCCAAGCATCGTCTCCTAGAGACTCACCCAACGCAACATACAAATCACGATAAAGCGACGGGTCAATGGCCGCTTCAGTCATCGGCATACCAGTAACATATTGGCGTTTTTCAGGCTTTAAAGTAGCGATCTTCTCACCTGCGTACGCGACTTCAATGATGCCTTTGTGACCTTGATAGTTTTCATAATTAAAATTATCCACCCCTTTAAAAGTAAATTGGTAGCCTTTAATATCAATGGTTTCATTCAGCTCCATCTTTAAATCTTTTTCGATGCCATGTTGGGTGGTAACTGTTGCCCCCAAGACAAAGACAGCAATACCAATATGCGCCAAAATCATGCCAAAAAATGCAGAACTTGGTCTACCTTTTTGTTGTAACCGTTGAGTCAGTAATACCAACGAATGCAGCACGATCCAAATAAATAAAAACACTGCCAGCAAAACAAAGATATTATCGGTTAAAAATAATGCCACTAAAAATAATGCAGCCACACCAATCCACACGGTTTTTAACAAACCAAACACTCTGCTCGTATTGTCTTTTTTCCAGCGTAAAAAAGGCCCCATCACCATCACCAATACCGCTGGAATCATAATTGGGACAAACACTGCGTCAAAATAAGGAGGGCCAACTGAAATTTTTCCTAAACCTAGAGAGTCTAACAAGAGTGGGTAAAGCGTACCTAAAAACACACTTAACATTGCTGCCACTAATAAGATGTTATTAATTAATAACCCACTTTCTCTTGATAAAGGAGCAAAACTATTACTACTGCGCATCAAGTTTGCACGCCAGGCATATAGCGTTAACGAACCTCCGATTACAATCACCAAGAATATCAAGATAAATAGACCTCTAGCGGGGTCTGAAGCAAATGAATGCACTGAAGTTAAGATGCCAGATCGCACCAAGAAGGTGCCCAATAAGCTTAATGAGAAACCTGAAATCGCCAACAACACAGTCCAATGTTTAAAAGCACCACGTTTTTCACTCACACTCAGCGAATGCACCAAAGCAGTTGCTACCAACCACGGCATGAAAGAAGCGTTTTCTACTGGATCCCAAAACCACCAGCCGCCCCAACCAAGCTCGTAATATGCCCACCAACTACCCAGCGTAATACCAAAAGTTAGAAAAGCCCATGCTATCAACGTCCAAGGTCTTGACCATCTTAACCAAGTAGAATCTAACTGACCACGTACCAGTGAAGACAAGACAAAGGCAAAAGGAATGGCCATACCGACATAGCCCATATACAACATTGGCGGATGAATAATCAGGCCAAAATCTTGTAATAATGGATTTAACTCTCGCCCTTGTAAAGGAATAATATCTAAACGTTCAAATGGATTGGAAGTGATCAACAAAAACAACAAAAAACCAATGCTAATAAAACCTAAAACAACCAAAATATGGTTAAGTACTTCAGCTGGTAAGCGTTTAGAGAAGAGTGATACCGCAACACTCCAACCTGCCAGAATCATCGCCCATAATAACAATGAGCCCTCATGCGCACCCCAAACAGCCGATATTTTAAACATAGAGGGCAGATCAGTATTGGAGTTATTGGCCACATATTTAACCGAGAAGTCGTCTACGACAAAAGCATTCATTAAGACTGCAAATGAGACAATAATCCAAAAAAATTGCCCCCACAATAGTGGTTTTGCCAATTGTGCTAACGCAACGTTATTTTTGACCATGCCTAATATCGGCAAAGAAACCTGCAGTAGTGCAAAAACCAAAGCTAAAACTAACGCAAAATGTCCAATCTCAACTAACATAAAGATTTACTCATCAAACAAATCCACTATTTTATCTAACCCGCCAAAACTAATGACGATATTTGCTTGTTTGATTACTGAGGGTTTTGCATGATAAGCCACTGATAATCCAGCAATCGACATCATGGCTAAATCATTGGCGCCATCACCAACAACAATCACTTGATTGGGAGATATTTGATATTGCTCACACAGCTCAATAACAAACTCAGATTTGGCTGTCGCATTAATAATTGAGCCTTGAGTAACGCCTGTTAATTGATTATTTTCAATATCTAATTCATTAGCACGAGCATGGTCAAGCCCAATATCTTTGGCTAAACGATGTGTGAAATAGGTAAAACCACCAGAAACAACAGCGCTTTTTATGCCTTTAGACTTGAAATACTCAATCAAATCTTGACCACCAGGATTGACTTGCAATCGCTCAGCATAAACTTTATCTAATACACTGATATCTAGGCCTTTCAACAGAGTCACCCGTTCAATCAATGAAGCGTTAAAGTCTAACTCTCCCTGCATGGCACGCTCGGTAATAGCCGCAACTTGTGGCTTAATATTGGCAAAATCGGCAATCTCATCAATACACTCAATATTAATTAAGGTCGAGTCCATGTCACTCACAAATAATTTTATTTGTGAAAAATCAAGTGTGGGTAGATAATTAAAATCAGTTGAATGGGTTTGCCTTAATACATCAAGATCAATTTGTTGATCCGTATAGAGACGAATATGTGAAGCGTAATGCTTAACCTTACAGTGATAGATGTCTGCTATTTGCGTAGCAATCTGTGTATCAGTACTGTGTTGAATGATTGTTTTCATAACCTAAATAGGATTATGGTGCGGAAGGAGAGACTCGAACTCTCACGTCTTGCGACACTGGAACCTAAATCCAGCGTGTCTACCAATTCCACCACTCCCGCATTTACTCATTACCCCTTGGGAGCAAAGATTTGAAATTATACCTAATTAATGTTACAGTGATAACTTTCAAAAACTAAGAGAGGAGAAAATATGACAATTAACAACGCTGTTTCAGCAATGGGTGGCATCATTGTGATGATTTCATTACTATTGGGGTCCGAAGTAATTACTTCAGCTTTTTTTCAAAATGCTAATTGGCTATGGTTAACCGGCTTTGTGGGCTTTAATTTATTTCAATCAGCCTTCACAGGATTTTGCCCAGCAGCAATGATCTTTAAAGCAATAGGATTAAAAAATTAGTCGTTATCTGCGTCAAACCAGTTAAGCTTCTCTCTAAGCTTAACCACTTCACCGATAATAATTAACGTTGGCGCATGAATGGTTGTATTCTCAACTAAATTGGGCAACTCTGCTAGTGTTGTCACATAAACTTGATGATCTGGTGTGGTGCCTTTTTCAACCAATGCGACTGGCATATCGCCACGCATACCGTGTGAAATCAACTGCTCTGATAAATGTCTAGCACCTACCAATGCCATATAAAAAACAATGGTTTGCTGCTCTACTGCCAACTCATCCCAAGGTAAATTCATACTGCCATCTTTGAGATGTCCAGTAACAAAACGACAAGATTGTGAATAGTCTCGGTGTGTGAGTGGAATACCTGAATAAGCTGAACAACCAGAGGCTGCAGTAATGCCGGGCACCACCTGGAACGGAATATTATTCTCAGCTAGCGTTTCAATCTCTTCGCCACCTCGGCCAAAAATAAATGGATCGCCACCTTTAAGACGACAAACGCGTCGACCTTGTTTGGCTAAATCGACCAATAGTTGATTGATATCGCCCTGTGGTACTGCATGATTATCACGCTCTTTACCCACATAAATTAGCTCCGCATCGCGTCGTACAAGCTCCATCACCCCATCGGAAACTAATCGGTCATACAAAATAACATCGGCTTGTTGCATCAAGCGTAGCGCTTTAAAGGTGAGTAAATCAGGGTCACCCGGGCCACCACCAACTAGATACACTTCGCCTATACCACTGTCAGTACTACCATCAAGTTGTGCTTGTAAATCTGCTTTGGCTTCATCGACCTTACCGGAAAAAACCTTTTCAGCAACAATACCTGAGAAAGTCTTTTCCCAGAAATAACGTCGATCCTCAATATTGTTGAATTTTGCTTTAACCTGATCTCTAAAATTACCCGCAAGCTCTGCCAACTTTCCGTATGCGTGTGGAATGGTGCTTTCAAGTTTTGCACGAATCAAACGCGCTAAGACGGGTGCTTTTCCTGCGGATGAAATCGCAATCACGATTGGTGAACGATCAACAATTGATGGCATCACAAATGAACACAAGTCTGGTGAATCCACCACATTGACCGGGATGTTAGCTGTTTTGGCCAATGCTGAAACTTGTGCATTTAAATCTGAATCATCAGTTGCCGATACAATTAATACTTGAGCGTTAATATCTGTTGCTTCAAATGCTTTTTCAATGCGGATAATTTTGTTATCTTTAACCAGTTTCTCAATACCATTACAGCATTCTTTTGATACGCACGTTACTGCTGCATTTGCTTTTAATAATAGATTAATTTTACGCAGGGCAATATCACCACCACCAACCACTAAGCAAGGCTGTTGTGTAATATCAATAAAAATAGGCAGGTAATTCATAGGCTATTTAGCGCTAAAATAAAAGTTACTATTATAATGTCTAAGCAACAACTAAAGTATTGTTATGAATATTGACCATTACACCTGTCCTTTTTCGCATTTAATTTTAAGTGGACGATGTGGGTGTCAATACGGTGCTAAAGATTGCATTGCTGAAAAAGAATTTGGTACTTGTTTGCACGAAGATTCTTCTGCAGAGTGTCAATCTTTATATCACCATCTTCGAGACAATAGTGATTTTGTCCTAAAATCACATCACCAGTCTAGCCTATCAGTGGGGCAGCAATCTAAAATAAAAATGGGTGGCTTGCTTGCTTTACAAGAAATACTCAGTCATTCGAACGCTAAAGGAATTAGTAACATCATTGAGTTGGTTACATTAACCAAACAAACCTACGGCAGTTTCAAAAAGATTCCTTTCTCCCAACTGATGCCAAAAATCTCTAAATTTAAATTTAGAGACCGATCATAAAAATAAGCTAAATATCCAATACTTGCTTAATAAGCGGAATGGTGATGTTGTTTTTTTGTTGCAAGGAAGCTTCATCCAACTGGTCAATAGCGCTTAATAGGTCGGTCAAATCTCGTGAATAATACTTAAATAAATAATCATAAATTTTACGATCGATCTTTAGGTTGCGTTCATTCATCTGCTGCTGAATAATGTCTTTTTTACTCTTATCGTCTGGGCTTTCAAGGCAAAAAATAGTCGCTAAAGACAGTCGCGTTTTCAGATCTTTTAGCAAGGTTAATTCACTAGGTAGTACAGGCCCACTTACAATCAGCTTAACCGATGTATGAGCAGCGCGATTGTAAAGATCAAATAATTCTTGCTGTTGATTCTCATCTAAACGATTAACGTTATCAATACAAATCCAATCATTATCTTCTAATCCATTAAGAATGCCATCAGGCATCTCTTGTGCAAAATCTAAATACACAACCCTTGGTGACCGTTCTAATGCTTCAAAAGCACAACCTTGCAATAGATGGGTTTTTCCACTCGACTTGCCCCCATAGACATAAACAACTGAAGCAGAAAGTTGGCCAAAAAGATTGGCCAAAAATTCGATAATTTGTTGATTTTTATCACCACTAAAATTACGCCAAAGCATTTTAGTGTTCAGCGCAAGAGGCAGGCCCAATTGGTTCATTATCGACGCTCTTGCAAAATAACTTGTTTAATCCAAATCCACATATAATCTGCACCACTAAGAACAGTTGAAGTGGCCACAACAATAAAAAACATGTTTGTCCATTGCAACGAAACCGGGTAGATTTGCGTAACAACCAAAAACAGCACTAAGGTAATTTGTAATGCTGTATTAAACTTAGACAAATTTGACGGCGTTAGCAACTCATCCTGAGAATCATCCGTGCCTAAAAAATACCCTACCGTGCCAGCCACAATCATCACATCACGCAGAAAAACCAATATTAACAACCACAACGGCAACAAACCAATAACAAATAGCGTAATAAAACTACCCGCTAATAATAACTTATCTGCCATTGGGTCCAAGATAGAGCCTAGTCGACTTTGACAAGAAAAACGCTTGGCAATCCACCCATCTAATGCGTCTGTCACACCCGCAATAAAAAACAAGGCAATAGCCAAAGAATAATTATGATTTAATAAAGTCATTACAACGGGCACTGTTAAAATAATGCGTAAAATTGACAGTGCATTTGGCAAAGAAGAGAAACTGAAATTCATTTTTTGCTAGAAGAAAATATTTAAATATTGATTATACGGAAAAAACCAAGATGTCATCATTGACTTACCAAGACTCAGGCGTTGATATTACCAAAGGTAATGAACTTATCGAACACATTAAGCCGATTGCAAAATCGACTGCAAGGGAAGGTGTATTAGCCGGACTGGGTGGTTTTGGCGCTATGTTCGAACTACCAATCAACAAATATAAAAATCCAGTTTTAATCTCTGGTACCGATGGCGTTGGCACTAAGCTTAAAGTAGCTGAAATGCTTAACAAGCACGATACCATTGGTATTGATTTGGTGGCCATGTGTGTTAACGACTTAATTGTACAAGGTGCGGAGCCTTTATTCTTCTTAGATTACTACGCTACGGGAAAACTCAACACTGAAATTGCAATATCGGTAATTTCTGGCATTGGTGAAGGTTGTAAGCAATCAGGTTGTGCACTCATTGGTGGCGAAACTGCCGAAATGCCAGGTATGTATCAAGGTGAAGATTATGATCTCGCAGGCTTTTGTGTCGGTATTGCTGATAAAGACAAAATTATTGATGGCTCTAAAGTGGCAAATGGTGATCACATTATTGCATTAGGCTCTTCAGGCCCGCACTCTAATGGTTACTCACTTATTCGCAAGGTATTAGAACAATCAACACCGACTGAGGCGCAATTAAATGCCTTGATTGAACCCACTCGAATTTATGTTAAGTCAGTACTTTCACTGATTGAAAAATTTCCGGTTCATGCGATTTCACATATTACTGGTGGTGGTTTATTAGAAAACATTCCGCGTGTTTTACCCGCTGATTTGGCCGCAAAATTAGATGCCAACTCTTGGGAATTACCTGAGATTTTTCAATTTCTACAAGACAATGGCAACATCGACATAATGGAAATGTACCGTGTCTTTAACTGCGGTGTTGGTATGATAATTGTAGTGCCTGCTGAACAAAGCGAACAAGCCATAGCGCATTTAAATGAATTGGGTGAAACCACCTGGTTGATTGGCGACATCACCCAAAACGACGGCAACCAAGTCATTATTTAAACCTATGAGAGGCGTTGTCTTAATTTCTGGCAGTGGTTCTAATCTTCAAGCTATTATTGATCAAGCTGATAATATTGATTTAAATATCAGTTGTGTTATTAGCAATAATGCCGATGCTTACGGGCTCACACGAGCAAATAATGCAGGCATCCCTTGTCATGTTATTGACCATACTCAATTTGATTCTAGAGAAGCTTTTGACCAAGTTGTTAGTGAAACCATTAACAGGTACAATCCTGATATTATCATCTTAGCAGGATTTATGCGCATTTTCACTGAAGCGTTCGTTCAACAATATTGTGGAAAAATGCTGAATATCCACCCCTCTCTATTGCCAAAATTTCAAGGTCTCAATACCCATCAGCGTGTCATTGATGCGAACGAAAAAGAGCATGGCGTCAGTATTCATTTTGTTACTGCTGAGCTTGATGGTGGCCCTGTTATTGCTCAAAGTCGCGTTGCTGTCTTACCTAGTGATGATGCTAGCTCTCTAGCTAAAAGAGTATTGATTGAGGAACATAAACTTTTTCCTAAAGTTATTCATTGGTTTACCCAGGGCAGGCTTGAGTTAAATAATGGTCAGGCTGTTTTAGATGGGAAAGCACTGTGAAGCTCATTATTTCAATCCTGTTTTTCTACGTCAATACTGCCCTTGCTTTTGAGCCACACACAGCAAACTACCAGCTGTCAATCAATGGTGTTAAGATTGCTGAAGAAGTCAGAACACTGCATCAGTTAGGCGACCAATATTTTTATACCGCCAACGCCAAAACTTCAGGTCTGGCTGCTTTAATTAAAGATTACACCATTTCTGCAAGCTCCACTTTTTTAATCAATAAAGAAGGTGTGGGTAGTATTAATTATCAAATTCTGGAGCAAGAAGGAAAGCAAGTTAGTGAAAATTATGTCATTGATATTTATTCAGAAAGCGGCACTGTCATGTCTGGCCTAACCAAAACCCAGCCTAAAGTGATTACTTGGAAAGTAAAAAAAGGTAATGTTGTTGATCCACTCAGTTTATTTCTAGCACTATCATATGACCTTAAAGACAGGCCAAATCAATCCGAATTTAGCTATCAAGTAGCGGATGGGAAATCTGTCGAGCAACAGTATTATAAAAAAACTGAAAACCAAATCGTTAGCGTTGATAACCAAACCTTTAATGCCATCAAAGTAGAGCGCATTAACAGCGAAAACAACAACATGCAGGCTTACTTCTTATCTGAATATCGATACCTGCCAGTCATTATAAAAATGACCAAAGGCTCTAAGAAATATCGTTACGAAATAAAAGATTTTAAAGCCTCGGAAGTTCGAAGACTACAAGTAAGCTTTTAAATATTGCCCAGTGTAAGAACCTTTAATTTTTGCGACTTCTTCAGGTGTGCCGGTTGCAATGATTTTTCCACCTTTATCACCGCCTTCTGGCCCCAAATCTACAATCCAATCTGCAGTTTTAATCACATCTAAATTGTGCTCAATAATCACAATGGTATTTTCACGCTCGCGTAGGCGATTAATCACTGCTAGCAATTGCTTGATGTCATGAAAATGCAGGCCTGTGGTTGGTTCGTCTAAAATATAAAGGGTTTGACCCGTATCTATTTTAGATAACTCTTTAGCCAGTTTAATTCGCTGTGCTTCACCGCCTGATAAGGTGGTGGCATTCTGTCCTAAAGTAATATATGACAAACCAACATCCATCAGCGTTTGTAATTTTTGTTTAATTTTTGGCAGAGGCTCAAAAAACACCACTGCATCTTCAACCGTCATTTCTAAAACTTGCGCAATGGTTTTGCCCTTGTAGAAAATCTCTAAAGTTTCACGATTGTATCGACGACCATGACACACGTCACAAGGCACATAAATATCAGGCAAGAAATGCATCTCCACCTTGATCAAGCCATCACCCTTACAAGCTTCACAACGTCCGCCTTTAACATTAAAACTAAAGCGCCCAGCTTTATAACCGCGTGAACGCGCCTCTAGAGTTTGAGAAAACAAATCACGAACCAATGAAAACACACCAGTGTAAGTTGCCGGGTTTGAACGTGGTGTACGGCCAATTGGACTTTGATCAATATTAACCACCTTGTCAAAATATCCAAGCCCCTCAACAGAAGTGTGAGGTGCAGGTGTTGTTTGTGCACGGTTCAACTCTCTAGCCGCTAAAGCGTATAGCGTATCGTTAATCAAGGTGGATTTTCCAGAGCCTGAAACACCGGTGATACAGGTAAGCACACCGACTGGAATTGACAAATCAACTTGATCAAGATTATTGCCTGAAGCGCCTCGGATCTTAAGCCAGTTTTGTGCAGTTTTTCGCTCATTCGGAATCGCAATACTCTGACGACCACTAAGGTAGTCACCAGTGAGGGATTTAGGATTGTCTCTGATTTCTTGTGGCGTACCACAAGCAATAATTTCACCACCATGTTTACCTGCACCTGGGCCGATATCAATTACATGATCTGCCTGATTAATCGCATCTTCATCATGCTCTACTACAATCACTGTATTACCAATATCTCGCAAATAAGTTAACGTGTTTAACAGCTTTTCATTATCTCGCTGATGAAGACCAATTGACGGCTCATCCAAGACATACAAAACACCCATTAAGCCCGCACCTATTTGGCTAGCCAAGCGAATGCGTTGTGCCTCACCGCCGGACAAAGTACTAGAACGGCGCTCTAAACTTAAATATTCCAAACCGACATTAATCAAAAATTCTAAACGCTGAATGATTTCTTTTAAAATTTTATCGGCAATTTTACCGCGGGCACCTTCCAACTTTAAATCTTTAAAAAACTCATAAATATTGGCAATGGATAGTTTGGTAATATGCGATAAATTGTAACCGCCAATAAACACATTTCTGGCAGACTCGTTTAGTCGATCCCCTTCGCAACTAGCGCAATCTTTAGTGACCACATAACGTGACAATTCTTCACGTACAGATCGAATTTCGCTTTCTTCGTAACGACGCATCATTCTTGGAATAACACCGTCAAATGGCTTGGCTTTGTTTGCCCAACCCTTGCGTCCCTTAATTTTTGAAAAGTCGATTTCATCTTCACCGCTGCCATACAAGACAATGTGCTTATGCTCATCACTCAATAATTCATACGGGGTGTCAATACTAAAGCCATAATATTGCCCGACCAACATTAAAATTTGATAAAAATAAGCATTCGATCGACCCCAGCCATAAATTGCACCATCGGCCAAACTCATTTCAGGATTGGCCACCACTTTATCTTCATCAAAAACATCTCTAACACCCAGTCCATCACAACTTGGGCAAGCGCCAACTGGGTTGTTAAATGAAAACAATCTTGGCTCTAACTCTTCTAAAGAATATCCGCACTCAATACAAGAAAACTTAGCTGAAAACACCAATTCTTCTTGCTCTGTCTCACTGTCCATTGACGCAATACGCACCAAGCCCGCACTTAAATTTAAGGCTGTTTCTAAAGACTCAGACAAGCGAGAAGTAATATCTTTTCTAACCTTAAGACGATCAACCACAATCTCAATGGTGTGATGCGTTTTACCATCAAGTTCGCTCATGTCGTCCAGATACACAATCTCTCCATCAACACGTGCACGTAAAAAACCCTGATGTGACAACTCTTCAAGCATTTTTTTATGACTGCCCTTACGATTTTGCACCACAGGCGCGAGTAACATAATCTTAGTGCCTTCGGGTAAAGCCATGATTCCATCCACCATCTGTGAGACGGTTTGCGAGACTAAATCGATTTTATGTTCGGGGCATTTTGGCATGCCGGCACGGGCAAACAACAATCTTAAATAATCATAAATTTCAGTAATGGTGCCAACGGTAGAACGTGGATTATGCGAAGTGGCTTTTTGCTCGATAGAAATCGCCGGAGACAAGCCTTCAATATGATCCACATCAGGCTTTTCCATCAAGGATAAAAACTGGCGTGCATAAGCCGATAAAGATTCTACGTAACGGCGCTGACCTTCAGCATAAATTGTATCGAAAGCCAATGATGACTTACCTGAACCAGATAATCCGGTAATAACAACCAGCTTGTTTCTGGGGATATCGATATCGATATTTTTTAAGTTGTGGACTCTGGCGCCACGAATGCTAATATGATCCATTCTAATGTGATAAAAATATGTCGGACAAAGGGTTCATTATAACGCTCACGCAATGTAAAATCTAAAATAATTTAACGACTCTGTTAAGAATGAGCAAATACAAACGCATCTTATTAAAACTCAGTGGTGAGGCTTTGGCCAACACTGAAAATACTGTTGATCCCGACACACTAAGTAAAGTTATTAGTATTATCCAATCCGCACTTGATCAAAAAGTTGAGGTGGGTATTGTTGTTGGTGGTGGCAATATTTTTAGAGGGGCGGCATTAGCTGAGGCGGGCATGAACCGCGTCACTGGCGATCATATGGGCATGTTGGCTACCGTCATTAATGCTTTGGCCATTGCAGATGCTTGCAAACAATCCGGGATTGATGCACTGGTTATGTCAGGCTTTCCAATTGGTGGTGGTGTTTGTGATCCAGTTGATCACAACAAAGCCAAGCAAGCACTTAGCGAAGGCAAAGTGGTTATTTTTTCAGCAGGGACAGGTAGCCCTTGCTTCACTACAGATACTGGCGCTGTGCTACGTGGTATTGAAATTGGTGCTGATATCGTCTTTAAAGCCACCAAAGTAGATGGTGTCTATACCGACGACCCAATGAAAAATCCTGATGCGACTCGTTACGACTCATTGAGCTTTGATGAAGCCATTGAAAAAAATCTTCAAATTATGGACACAGCTGCTTTTGCTTTGTGTCGTGAACATAAGTTAGAAATCTGCGTCTTCAGCATGCTCGAAGATCCAAACACATTGTCTAATATTTTAAAAGGTGAATCGCTAGGCACCATTATAGGCTAGCAATAATCAGAGGAATAATATGTTAAATGAAATTCAACAAGATGCTAATGAGCGTATGAATAAAACCATCGCCTCTCTAGAAAATGCATTCAGTAAAATTCGTGCGGGTCGCGCCCATCCATCCCTACTCGAGCAAATCCAAGTTGATTATTACGGCTCAATGGTGCCTATCTCACAAGTGGCTAATATCAATGCTGAGGATTCACGCACTCTTAAGGTGTCACCATGGGAAAAAGACATGGTGGCTGTCGTTGAAAAAGCCATCATGATGTCTGATTTAGGCCTTAATCCACAAACAGTCGGTCAAGTAATGCGCATCCCTCTACCGCCACTCACTGAAGAGCGTCGTCGTGAATTAGTACGTGTGGTTAAAGACGAGGCCGAACAAGCCAAAGTTGCTATTCGCAATATTCGACGTGATGCTAACTCTGATTTTAAAGAACTGTTAAAAGAAAAAGAGATCTCAGAAGATGAATCGCGTAAAGCAGAAGACAACATTCAAAAAATTACCGATGATCACGTGAAGTCAGTCGATGACAAACTCAATGAAAAAGAAAATGCTTTACTTGAAATCTAAATCAGCGTCTAACAGACAATAAAAAAGCCCGCAATGCGGGCTTTTTTATTGATTTAAATAATTAGCTTATTTAAATTCTTCAACACAAGTGTAGTAATCTGCCCATCTGTTTGGTGAGAACAAGGTACCCATTGCATCAATCGGGCCCGTATTGTAAACAGAACCACCAGCTAACGCATCCATGAATCGGGCAATATTTTCATCAGATAAGCCGAGCTTATCTTTACAAGCAATATGTGCCACCTTAGTGACTGGAATGCCAGCCGGTGTTGTGCCTAACACTAACTCTTGCGGATCTTGATTACCCACAACTGTTTGATCAGCAACCGGTTCAGCAATGGGTGCGATTTCATCAAACGACTCAACTGGTCCCACATCACGGTCATCGCCACCTGCCATTACGCTAGTTGCTAAAGCAAATGCTGCTACAAAACTTAAAGTATTTTTCATTATTTTCATATCTCCGATAAAGTTAAAAGTTGACTTCTCCCCTCTTTGATTCTATATTTTATACTACTTATTTTTAATCACAAATGTTTATGCTTAACGATTTTTCCAAACAATGCCTTGAATCAAAATTATCACCTTTATGTGTGCAACTTGTTGAATTGTCAGAGCAAGCATTCTCGGTTAATAATGGCAATATCCCCAAATGGGTAAAGGCGATTGAATCCATTAAAACCCAACCGCAAGGGGGAGTTCAATACGCCTCGCCTTATCTTAAAATTAATTCACAAGCCATTGACAAAAAACAATTAGAATCTGCTTTTAAACAGCTGATGCCTTGGCGCAAAGGCCCCTATCAAATTGGAGACTTGCAACTCGATAGCGAATGGCGTGGTGATATGAAATGGGACAGAGTGGCGCCTCACATTAAATCACTCAAAGGTAAGGCTGTGCTTGATGTTGGCTCTGGCAATGGCTACTTTACTTACTTGATGGCACTAGCTGGCGCTAACATTGCATTAGGAATCGAACCGTTCTTATTATTTAATTACCAATTCCAAGCCATACGCTCACTGATTAGCAGCCCGCCAAATGCTTTTATATTGCCATTAAAGCTAGAACAAATGCCGAATGAATCTATATTCGATACCGTGTTTTCTATGGGGGTGCTCTACCATCAAAAAGACCATAGTCTGCATTTACAACAACTTAAAAATGTGATGACAAAAGGAGGTGAGCTCGTTTTAGAAACTCTAGTTATTGATAATAAGCATGGCGATCAAATCATTCCTGAAGATCGCTACGCTAGAATGCGTAACGTTTGGTGTTTGCCATCAACAGACACATTGCATACTTGGCTGGAGCAGGCTGGTTTTAGTGATATTAAGTTGGTAGACGTCACCAAAACCACGCCTGAAGAACAGCGCGCCACCCATTGGATTGGAGATAACACCCAGTCACTTCAAGATTTTTTAGATCCGAATGATGACAACCTTACCATCGAAGGTTTGCCCGCACCAAAACGTGCCATTTTTGTCTGTCAAAAGTAAGCGATGCTACGGGTATAATCACCCACATGATTTTTCGCCTGATTTTTATTGCCCTACTATCTATCACCACTACTTTTGCTAGCCCAAATATTGTCGTTAGCATTAAACCAATCCACTCTATTGTCAGTCACCTAACTCAAGGTGTTACTACACCCAATCTATTATTAGAAAATCAACAATCTGCTCACCATTTCCATCTCAAACCTTCGCAATTATCTATATTAGATCAAGCAGATTTAGTTATTTCTATACATCCTAATTTTGAAACAGGGTTAAGCAAAGCGTTAAATAGTATTGATAGTAGCAAACAATTCATTATTAATAAGCAGGTCACTAACCATCATAGCTGGCTAGACATCAACCATATGCAAAACTTTGCAAAATTGCTTGCTGACAAACTAAGTCAAATTGATAAAAATAACTCGGCTATCTATCATAACAATTTAGCTCAAGTTGATCAAAAATTAGAACAGCTTAAACATGATATTAATCAGCAACTGTCTAAATACAAAGCAACACCCATTGCCACATTTTCAAATACGTTTGAATATTTTATTAAATCCAATCATTTGCAAAAATCAACCGCTGTTACTCAATCACACGGGGATAGGCTTAGTATCCAAAAAATACTTAAAGCCAAGCAGACCATGCAAGCTAAAAAAACAAAATGCTTGCTCAGCACCACAGAAATACCCAGTAAACGTATCAATGTATTGATTGAAGGTTTAAATATCAACACGACCAATATTGACATCATGGGGTACCAATTAGACAAAGGCGCTCTTCATTATTTTGATTTAATACAACACATTACCAACAAGGTCGAGCAATGTCTTCAGTAAGATCAGCCTTTAATAAAGCATCAGGTCAATACGATGAACACGCTTTTTTACAAAAAGAAATTGCTACTCGCCTAGATGCTAAGCTAGATGTTATCTCAGGTGAATCGAGTGTTATTCTTGATCTCGGTGCAGGCACAGGGTTGCTTAGTAAACAGCTTTCCAAACGCTTTCCAGATTCACAACTCATTTGCCTAGATTTTGCCCAAGCCTCTTTAAAATATAATCCATCAAGCAATAAAATCTGTGCCGATGCTTATCAACTTCCTTTGGCTGACAACAGTGTTGATATGGTTATCTCAAGCCTTATGATGCAGTGGTGCCCAGACCTTAAGCAACTGTTCTCAGAAATCCATAGAGTACTTAAAAACAACGGATTAATCCTGTTCTCCACCTTTGGTCCAGATACACTTAAAGAACTGAAAAAGAGCTGGTCAGTGGTTGATAGTGATACCCATGTAAATACATTCACTGACATGCATGATATTGGTGATCAAATGCTTGGTGCTGGCTTTCAATCTCCGGTAATGGAAATGGAAACACTCACCCTTACTTATCAAACGGTTACGGATTTATTGAGAGATCTCAAAGCCATCGGTGCGCAAACAGTTAGCACTCGATCAAAATCTCTTATGGGTAAAAACAAATTTCAACTAATGATTAAGATGTATGAATCCTATCGAAAAGATGGCAAACTACCTGCGACTTATGAAGTGATTTATGGTCATGCCTGGAAAAGGCAAAACGAATTAGGAAAAATTCAAATTAATAACCAATAAAAAAAGCTGCACTTGCAGTCTTAATTTTACAAATGACCTGTTTAGAACAATGAAAGTGCGAGCTTCATCCAAAAATCAGGGAATATACCAACCACCAAGATAAGTATTGCATTAATGGATAGGATGAGCTTCATATCCATTGGAGCAACAATACTAATTTCACCTTCGGGCTCATTAAAGTACATGGACTTAATGATTTGTAAATAGTAGTAAGCACTAATCACGGCAAATACCACGGCAATGATAGCCACCGTCACAAAGCCTGCAGAGATAACTTGCTGCAAGATAAAGAATTTTGAATAAAAACCAATAAATGGTGGTACACCCGCCATTGACAACATAACCATTAACATCATTAACGCAAACCAAGGCGAGTGCTTACTTAAGCCTTTATAGTCTGAAATTTGATCTGCTTCAAAGCCTTTTTTGTTAAGTAAGATGATTACACCGAACGCTGCCAAACTCATCAGTACATAAACCAAAATGTAGAATGTAGCTGCACCATAACCAGTCACTACACCAGTAACAAAACCTAACATTACAAATCCCACATGTGAAATGGTTGAATACGCAAACATGCGCTTGATGTTAGTTTGCATCAGCGCTACAACTGAGCCAAGTGCAATAGATAACAATGCTAGGATCATAAACAGATCTGCCCAGTAAGCATGCATCGAACCCAATCCATCTACCAGTAAACGCACTAACATGGCAACAGCGGCAATCTTTGGTACGGTTGATATAAACATCGTAACGGAAGTTGGCGAGCCTTGATATACATCTGGAACCCACATATGGAATGGTACGGCGCCGAGTTTGAAGGCAATACCAATGACTAAGAACACTAGGCCAAAGTTAATGATTAATGTTTCTCTTGAGCCAAGATTTGCATCAGATGCAAACGCAGCGATATCGATAATATTAAGACTGCCACTAATGCCGTAAATCATACTCATACCATAAAGCAATAGGCCTGATGCAATTGCACCCAGTACAAAGTATTTAAGTGCCGCTTCAATTGCACCTGATCTTTTACGTGCAATGGCAATCAAGGTATAGAGTGATAATGACAAAATTTCAAGCCCTAGATACAATGTTAGTAAGCTATAGCCTGATACCATGACCATCATGCCTAGGATTGATAACAATACTAAGATGAAATACTCACCTCTAAACAAGGAGTGCTGGGTTAAGTAGTGACGAGAATACACCATTGCCACCATCGCAGCGCCCATCATAAAGACTTTGAATACCGAGGCCATATCATCCATTACAAATGAATTACTAAAGATAAGTGTCTCTGGCTGTCCAATTAGACTGTATGACAAAATACCTGTCATTAGTAAGCTTGCTTGCGTTAAGTAATAAGTAACTTGCTTAAATCCTTTGGTTAAGAAAATATCTAACAGCAGTATCACTACAATCGAGCTTAATAAAAAGATTTCTGGCAAAGCTACCAGTAACGACGCTGTATCAAATTGGAATGTATTCATCATAATTTAGACGTTAATGCTTGATTTAATAAGTGTTCAATTGAGCTGTGCATAGCTTCAATTACTGGCTGTGGATATAGACCCATAATTAATACTGCTAATGCCAAGATTGCCAAGACAAAGAATTCGCGCCCATTAATATCGTTCAAATTTTCTACTGCTGGATTGGTGATTGGACCCCAGAATACACGCTTGACCATCCATAAGGTGTAGGCTGCACCAACAATTAGTGTTGTCGCCGCTAATACCGCGTACCAAATATTGGCCTGAAGCGCAGCTAGGATCACCATAAATTCACCAACAAAGCCGGATGTGCCTGGCAAGCCAGCATTGGCCATCGCAAACAGTACGGCAAAGCCGGTGAACTTAGGCATCGAGTTTATCACGCCGCCATATGTTGAAATTTCTCTTGAATGTAGACGGTCGTACAATACACCTACCACTAAGAACATGGCAGCTGAAATAAATCCATGTGAAATCATCTGTACCATAGCACCTTCAAGCCCTAGCAGGGCACCCTCAACACTACCGCTATTGATTGATACAATATTACCATCTGCACCCATTTTTAGAATAAAGAACAAGGCAAATACACCCAAAGTCACAAACCCCATGTGTGAAATCGAAGAATAAGCGATTAGCTTTTTCATGTCTCTTTGCACTAAGGCAACAAAGCCAATATAAACAATGGCAATGAGAGATAGGGCAATCACTACATCTGCGAACTGTAAAGACGCATCTGGCGTAATCGGTAATGAAAAACGAAAAAAGCCATAACCACCCATTTTTAACATAATGGCTGCTAGAATCACAGAACCGCCAGTAGGCGCTTGTACGTGAGCGTCTGGTAGCCATGTATGTACTGGGAACATTGGAACTTTTACAGCGAATGCCACAAAGAATGCCCAGAATATCCACGCCTGCTCTGCCGCTGTCAAGCTTAAATTATGCATATCTAGAATTGAAAACGAACCACCTTTGGTATACATATAGATTAACGACACCAACAACATTACTGAACCTAAGAATGTATATAGGAAGAACTTAATAGCGGCATACACACGATTATCGCCACCCCATATACCAATGATTAAAAGCATTGGAATCAGTGACGCTTCCCAAAAGGCATAAAATAAAATTGCGTCTAGCGATGAAAATACACCAATAATCAAGCCTTCCATCATTAAGAATGCCGCCATATAATGTGCGGTTCTACGAGTAATGACTTCCCAGCCAGCAATAATGACTAGAATGGTTGAGAACGTTGTTAAGATAATGAGTGGCATCGAGATACCATCAACACCAATATGGTAGTTGATATCAAAATAAGAAATCCACGATGCTTTCTCTTCAAATTGCATCAGATGTGTTGTGCTATCAAAATCTGTATAAAGACTTAATGACATCACAAATATAACAACAGAGATTGCTACACTTAACCACTTTGCTGTCTCAGCGCGATCATTACCAATCAGGATAACCAATGCGCCACCTAAGATTGGTAGCCAAATTAATAAACTCAATAGTTCCATAGTTATAACTCGATAGATAGTAATGGGTTATCGCCTGCAAACAGCACCCAAGTTAAAATAATTAATAAACTGAAAATCATGAAGAATGCATAATGATAAACATAACCAGTTTGAATCGGTCGAACTACAGAGCCAATAAAGCCAACCAGTCTTGCACTGCCGTTCACTAAAATTTTGTCAATCAGCATGGAATCAGACACTTTCCATAACAAATTACCCAATTTCTTGACGCCATTAACAAAGACAATTTCATTGAAACGATCAAATCCGTATAAAGATTCCAAGGCGTAGTTAGTTCGATGGAAGGTTTTCTGTATCCAGTCAGCCCACTGTGTGCGATAGAGTGACAATATCCAAGCAGCCACAATACCGCCGACCATCATCCAGAATGGTAGTGTTTGAACCGCATGAGGAATCATTGCAGCCGCACCATGGAACATTTTTGATAGTTCAGTCATTGATACATGTTTAGCCGCATCAATGGTAATGGCGTTATCCAACCAGCCGTTAAATAACATTGGATCGATGGTGAAATAACCAATCACCGCTGAAGGAATTGCTAACGCAATTAATGGGAAAGTAATCGATGGCGCTGACTCATGCAGATGTTCTTCAGTGTGGTGATCAACGCGTGATTTTCCATGGAATACCAAAAAGAACATTCTGAATGAATAGAAAGCGGTAATAAAGACACCGGCAACAACAGCGTAATAAACCCATTCTGCATATGGTAATGATGAGAAGTGTACGGCTTCAATAATCATATCTTTTGAGTAAAAGCCGGCAA
>OFCC01000017.1_pt1 | contig 27832 bp, 29 predicted proteins | sample 1520671 | NCBI WGS metagenome assembly OFCC01 (sample SAMEA3696450, study PRJEB22514) | metagenome | biome: water; feature: marine; material: hydrothermal vent | place: Pacific Ocean | collected 2014-08-16 | depth 1514 m | reverse complement strand
ATTCATGCCCAGCTTGCTTTAGTATGCCGACTGAGCGAGAATATTTTAAACAATGGTTGTTAGAAGAAGAAAAGCGCATTCCCAATCTGTATAAAAATCTGCTCAGCGCAATGAAACCTATGCTGGATGAGACCAAGGATTTGATCGATGATTAAATTTATCTTAACTTTTTTCTCGATTTTACCGCTTAGGATTAATCATTTTATTGGCGCTATGATTGGTCGATACTTGTCTTTGACGAACAGTGATTCTAAAAAAGTTGTAAGTAAAAACATACAAACTTGTTTTCCTGATTTAAGCGATACAGAACAACAAAACCTTGTCAAAAAATCTCTAATTGAAACCGGTAAAGGATTGAGTGAATCTGGCTTTATTTGGTTTAATAGCTTTAAAAATAATGCCACGTATATTACTAAGACAACAGGCATGGCGCATTTAAAGAGTGACTCACCGGTTATTTTATTGGTGCCACATTTTGGCTGTTGGGAAATTACAGGCAGAGTGTTATCATTAACCAAACCAGTGACATTTTTATACAAGCCACTGAGAAAGTCTGAGCAGGAAGAATGCTTGATTTCTAAAAGGCAGCAAGATAATTTATCAATGGCAACGGCCGATAAAAAAGGTGTGATTAGGCTGCAAAGAGCATTGGTAAAAGGTGATTTAATTGGGATCTTGCCAGATCAAGATCCTGGGGAAGAGGGCAGCATCTTGGCGCCATTTTTTAATCATGATGCACGCACTATGACACTACTGGCTAAGCTTGTTAGAAAGAATAATGCCAAAGTGTTACTAACTTGGGCGACTCGATTAGAAAAAGGTAAAGGTTACGAATTAAACTTAAAGCCGGTGAATATTTTGTCAGATTCTGGCGAACTTAAAGATGATGTGGCGTTGATGAATCAGGTGATTGAAGGTTTGGTTAGGACCAAACCTGAGCAATATTTATGGAACTATAAACGCTTCAGATCTGTTGTTGATTATTGATTAAGGATGCCTTATTAAGTTTATAAGCGCGCTATGATATAATTTGCCCATGAAATTTATTGAAGACATTCAAAGTGTATTTGATCGCGACCCTGCGGCAAGAAACACTTTCGAGGTAATTACTTGTTATTCGGGCGTGCAGGCGATGCTGTTTTATCGTCTGACGCATCGCCTATGGTTGTTAAAGCTAAAGTGGTTGGCCAGATTTATCTCAATGTTAGCCAGGTGGATTACGGGTGTTGAAATTCATCCTGGTGCGGTGATTGGCCGACGTTTCTTTATCGACCATGGTATGGGTGTTGTCATCGGTGAAACGGCACAAATTGGCGATGATTGTACGCTTTATCATGGGGTTACTTTAGGTGGCACCACTTGGAAAAAAGGCAAGCGTCATCCAACCTTAGGCAACAATGTGGTGATTGGCGCTGGCGCCAAGATCTTAGGCCCTATTATTTTGGGTGATGATGTACGTGTCGGCTCTAATTCAGTGGTGGTCAAATCAGTTGATAACGCTCAAACTGTCGTTGGCGTGCCTGCGCGCGTGCTAAAAGATTCTAAAACACAAACCGATCATTTTGAATCTTATGCAGTGGGTACCGATGTAGACGACCCTACGGTTAAAGCCATTAATTCAATTTTGTCACATATCCATGATATGGACGAACAACTCAATATCGTCTCTAAAAAATTGGATATTAAAGACCAAGACGATATCGACGTTGATAAGCTAGAAATCGAAAGCAAGTAAGAAACCTTTTATTTATTTATAAGTTCCTTGCATATAGTAGGGTTTTTTACTTGACTAAAACACTTGGTTAAGTATATAATAATATCCTGTTAAAAACTAAGGACTAGTATGCAATTAACAACAAAAGGCCGTTATGCTGTAACAGCCATGTTAGATCTGGCATCTAATAGTACTGGAAAGCCTATTACGCTCGATATTATCTCGCAAAGACAAAACATCTCATTGTCTTATCTTGAACAATTATTCGCCAAACTTAGAAAAGCCGAACTGGTTAAAAGCGTACGTGGACCTGGCGGCGGTTACCTGTTAGACACAGCAGCTGAAGACATTACTTTGACGCAAATTATTGAAGCGGTTGATGAGAATATCGATCTTCGTCGTTGCAAAGGAATGAGTACTTGTCATAGTGGTAAACAGTGTATATCTCACCAGCTTTGGTGTGAAGTGAGTGACCAAATTAGAACATTTTTAAGCAGTAAAAATTTACAACAAGTGATCGATGATCACCAATTAAACAAAGGACTATAAAGAATATGTCAGTACCTACTTATATGGATTATTCAGCAACGACGCCAGTTGATAAGCGTGTTGCTTCAATGATGATGAAATACTTAACCATGGATGGCGATTTTGGTAATCCAGCTTCGAATTCTCATTATTACGGCTGGCAGGCAGATACTGCAGTGAAAAATGCCAGAAAGCAAGTGGCTAGCTTGGTGGGTGCAGACCCAAGAGAAATCGTTTGGACTTCAGGTGCCACTGAATCAGACAACTTAGCAATTAAAGGTATTGCCCATTTTTATAAGAAAAAAGGTAACCATATCATTACCCTTAAAACTGAGCATAAAGCGGTATTAGACACTTGTCGTCAGTTAGAAAGAGAGGGTTATGAAGTAACTTATTTAGATCCAATGGCAGATGGTTTGTTAGATTTAGAAGTTTTAAAGGCTGCGATTACTGACCAAACATTATTAGTGTCTGTCATGCATGTAAATAACGAAATTGGCGTCATTCAAGATATTGAAGCCATTGGCAATATTTGTCGTGAGCATAAAGTATTTTTCCACGTTGATGCGGCGCAATCTGCCGGTAAGGTAGCGATTGATTTATCAACGCTACCGGTTGATCTAATGAGTTTTTCAGCACATAAGATTTACGGCCCTAAAGGTATGGGTGCTTTATATGTGCGTCGTAAGCCACGTGTTCGCCTTGAAGCGCAAATGCACGGCGGTGGTCATGAGCGTGGTATGCGCTCAGGTACATTAGCCACGCACCAAATTGTTGGTATGGGTGAGGCTTTTGCTATTGCTGAGGCAGAGATGGTTGAGGAAAATGCAAGATTTTTAGTCTTACGTGAGCGCTTATTAGCAGGCTTTGTAGACATGGAAGAAGTGCAAGTAAATGGCCATGCTACTCAACGAATTGCTGGCAACTTAAATATTAGTTTTAATTATGTAGAAGGCGAGTCATTAATGATGGCAATTAACTCTATTGCGGTGTCTTCTGGCTCTGCTTGTACATCAGCCAGTCTTGAGCCATCGTATGTATTGCGCGCTCTAGGTTTGAATGATGAACTAGCACACAGCTCTATTCGCTTTAGCATTGGCCGCTACACAACGGAAGAAGACATTGATAAGGCAATTGATTTAGTGCGTGATAAAGTGCAAAAATTACGTGACTTATCGCCATTATGGGATATGTTTAAAGACGGCGTAGATTTGAGTAAAGTTGAGTGGGCTGCGCACTAATTACGATACAAATTACAAGGATTATCTAGCCGATAAAAGGTTAGAATGACAACAAAAGGATTATTAGGAGAAATAAGATGGCATATGGTGAAAAAGTACTTGATCATTATGAAAATCCACGCAATGTGGGTGTATTAGATAAAGACGCTAAAAACGTAGGTACTGGCATGGTGGGTGCACCAGCTTGTGGTGATGTGATGCGTTTGCAAATTCAAGTAAACGACGATGGCGTAATTGAAGATGCAAAATTTAAAACTTATGGTTGTGGTTCGGCTATTGCCTCAAGTTCATTATTAACCGAATGGGTTAAAGGCAAAACTTTAGACGAAGCAGCGCAAATTAAAAACTCTGATATTGCTGAAGAATTAGCACTACCTCCAGTTAAGATTCACTGCTCAGTATTGGCTGAAGACGCGATTAAAGCGGCGATTAGCGATATTAAAAGTAAGGCTTAATTAAGTAAAAATGTCAATCACATTAACAAATACAGCAGCTGAGCGTGTTGTTGGTTTTTTAGCCAGCCGCGGTTCAGGTATGGGTATTCGTTTGTCTGTGCAAACGACTGGTTGTTCTGGTTTGGGTTATAACATGGAGTTCGTTGATAATGCAAATGACGACGATACTGTATTTGAAGATAATGGCGTTAAAGTGATTATTGATGCAAAAAGCTTGATCTACTTAGATGGTACTGAAGTTGATTTTGTTAAGGAAGGTTTAAACGAAGGTTTTGAGTTTAACAATCCGAATGCCAAGGCCGAATGTGGTTGTGGCGAATCCTTTACTGTTTAGCTTCTTCCCACTATGCAAAACTACTTTGAGTTATTCTCTTTAGAGGTTGATTTTGCAATAGATTTAATCGGTTTAGAGCAGGCTTATCAGTCACAAATTGCGATATTTCATCCGGATAATTTTGTCACTAAAAGTGATAAAGAAAAATCTATTGCCCTGCAAAACACATCGCTCATCAACACAGCGTATGACACGTTAAAATTCCCCTTATTGAGAACAACTTATTTATTGGAGTTAGAAGGTATTAATGCCTTTGATGAGAAAGATACGCAAATGGACATGGATTTTTTGATGAATCAAATTGCTTTAAGAGAGAAATTAGAATTATTAGAAGTCGATAAAGACGAATTAGCACTTGATGATTTTATTGAAAAAGTAAGCCAGAAGGTGACACAAAATATAGAACAAGTTAAGCAATTATTTGAACTTAATGAGTTTGATAAAATTAAGAATCTAGTGAGAGAATTAAAGTTTTATACGCAGTTGAAGGTACAAGCTAACCAACTGATGGACGAATGGCTTTAGAATAAAATATGGCATTATTACAAATATCAGAGCCTGGACAGTCAAGCGCCCCACATCAGCATAAACTGGCAATCGGTATTGATTTAGGCACCACTAACTCATTGGTGGCCTCAGTCATGAGTGGGGTTAGCACTATTTTGACTGATGAAAACAACAAGGCAATTCTGCCTTCGGTTGTTCATTGTGGCAAAGATAACAAACTCACGGTGGGTTGTGATGCCTGCCCGTATGCAAAAACCGATCCTACCAATACCATTGTTTCGGTTAAACGCTTTATGGGTTTGGGCTACAGAGAAGTTAAAAGCTTTAAAAATTGCCCTTATCAACTGGTTGAAAATGGTAATAATGTTTTGTTTCACACAGCCATGGGTGATTTGAGTGCCGTTGAAATTTCATCAAGCATTTTGTTATCTCTTAAAGCAAGAGCCGAGCAAGCGCTAGGTGATAATTTAGTTGGTGCTGTGATTACGGTTCCGGCCTATTTTAACGATGCACAGCGTCAAGCCACTAAAGATGCAGCAACGCTTGCAGGGCTAAATACATTACGCTTACTGAATGAACCAACAGCAGCAGCTGTGGCCTATGGTTTAGAATCAGGTGAAGCTGGCATTCACGCGATTTATGATTTAGGCGGCGGCACGTTTGATGTTTCTATTTTAAGTTTTCAAAAAGGCGTGTTTAAAGTATTGGCCACGGGCGGAGACTCTGCACTGGGTGGTGATGACTTCGATGAGCTAATTATTGATGATTGTATTACCACCTTAAATTTGGGCGAACTAACACCAACGCAGATGCAGAAAATTAAGCAATTTGCACGCATAGCGAAGGAAACCCTGACACAAAGCGATTATGCCGAATTTGACTGTATAGAGGCGCCTTATCGCATTACCAAGGATAAGTTCGAGTCATTGTCTAAGGTTTTGATTAAGCGTACCTTACTATTAACCAAACGCGCTGTTAGAGATGCCGAGGTTGAAATGGGTGATATTAAAGATGTGATTATGGTGGGTGGTTCAACCCGCATGCCATTGGTAAGACAAATGGTTGGTGATTTGTTTAACAAACCGGTTTTATGCAGCATCAATCCAGACGAAGTTGTGGCTAAAGGTGCGGCAATTCAAGCAAACCTTTTAGCAGGTAATAAATCAAAAGATGATATGTTGTTATTGGATGTATTGCCACTATCTTTAGGGCTAGAGACTATGGGTGGCTTGGTAGAAAAAGTCGTACATCGAAACACCACAATCCCCATTGCACGAGCACAAGAATTTACCACCTTTAAAGACGGGCAAACTGCCATGAGTGTTCATGTATTACAAGGTGAGCGTGAATTGGTAAAAGATTGCCGTTCACTCGGAAGATTTGAACTTAAAGGTATTCCACCAATGGTGGCCGGCAATGCACGCATTCGTGTTGAGTTTCAAGTGGATGCTGATGGCTTGTTATCCGTTAGTGCAACCGAGGAAACCTCTGGCATTAAGGCAGACGTAACCATCAAACCTTCTTATGGTTTAACCGATGCTGAAATGGAGAAAATGCTCAAAGACTCTATTTTATTTGCCAAAGACGATATTAAAGTTAGACAGTTGCATGAAATGCAAGTAGATGCCAAGCGCACACTAGAAGCGATTGATTCGGCTCTAGCTAAAGACAAAAACTTGCTAGACAAATCAATGATTAAAGCGATACTAAAAGCAAGAACAGAATTAGAAGAAGTGTGCGAAAGTGACGATGAAAAAATTATTAAAACTGCCATTGATCATCTAGAAAAAGTCAGTGAAAAGTTTGTAGAAATACGTATGAATAGTACGGTTATGAAGGCCATGAAAGGCCACAATGTTGACGAATTTTAAAAGGAAGCCTTATGCCACAGATTATTGTATTACCCCATCATGAGTTATGCCCAGAAGGAACTGTTATTGAAGTTGAAACAGGGGTTAGTGTTTGTGATGCGCTACTGGCTAATCATGTTGAGATCGAGCACGCTTGTGAGATGTCAAATGCTTGTACAACTTGCCACATCTATGTGCGCGAAGGTTTTGATGCTATCGAAGAATCTGATGAAACCGAAGATGATTTGCTTGATAAAGCTTGGGGTTTAGACCCAGACTCTCGCCTATCTTGTCAGGCGATTGTTAATGACACTGATTTAGTAATAGAGATCCCGAAATACACAATCAATCAAGTCAGTGAGAATCACTAAAACTTAAGATATTTAGAAATAAAGCCTTGCTTCTTTTTAGGTGGGCCAAATTTTTCAACCACATCTTCTGGCTTGGTTTTTGATAACAACCATTGTGGTATCGGCGGGTGCTCGCTACTACCACAAGATTTTCCTAAATTTTTAGGATGGAAAATCTTAACAAAAGTCGGCTTTTCTAAATCATTAGTATAAACAATACCGCAGTAGCGCTCTTGATGCTCCTCAGTGAGAATAGTTTTGATATTGCTAATATCAGCGGTAAAACTAGTGGCATTCATTGTTGAGCTAGGCACGGCTTCTAATGTATCGTACAAATACCAGTCATCTGGCTGATAAATGAGTTTTTGTAGTAGGGCGTTGCAATCATCCCATTGCATGATGCCAATAAAACGCCCTTGAAATTCCTTGATATAGTCTGACATTAATTATTTTCAATATCTACTTCAAGCGATTGATAGCTTTGTTCTGCCTCAACCCACTGGCCATTTTTTTGAACATAAGCCTTAGAAAAGTGTTCCATGTTAATGGTTGGAATGGTTGGTGCCTTATCTCCCAACAATGCATCTGTCATGTGTTGCGTTGCGGAACGATAATTTAGCTTAACATCGACATTAATCTGTTCAGAATCGTTCTTGTTGTTGAATACAAAATCGTGCTTACTATGGCCTTTTGGTGGAATAGTGGTGTCTCGAACGATATGGTTGATTGCCCATGGATCATGCGTGTCATTGCCTTTGGCATCGACTGCCCAACTTTTAAAGATAACCGTTTTATCTTCATCTAAGTCATGGTGATTATCCAATTTTCCCGTTTCAAATAAAAGATTATTGTCACCATCTGTAATCGTTGCTTCAATCCAGATGTGACGAACTTGGGTTAAAGAAGTTGGAAGGTTATGACCTGCACCTGAATTAAACACATCAACACCAAGCTCAAACAACCCATCATTTCTTTGCTTTAAATCAACGGTTAACTCTGTTGCATTCTGTAAGCGCTTTCTTGCAATATCTGCATGTTGACGCTTACGTAGATTTTTAGGCGACATAATGGCAGAAATAATCGCATTACCACCAACAAACTCATGTGAGTGCACAATGCTTCGATCTTCAGTACCTAATGTTGAGGCTTTACCGCCTAAACGTACTTTCTTGTTGATAAACGTTTCAGGGCGTTTCAGTGTTTTAGCTATCTGAATAGCCACTTCAACTGAGTTCATATGGCAGTCCTGACAAACGATTCCATTTTGTGCGTAAGGTGATACTCGCCATTCGTCATAGGTTCTTTCAATCGGCGCACCATTTACAGGGTGAATAATATTATGACAATTGGCACACAAATTTGCTTTTGTGTGTAATTCTGAATACTGAGTTTCATGATAAGGCGAATTTGAATTTTTCAAAGGGCCGTACTTAATATGAGTTTCGGTATCAATGATGTGTGAACCATTACCATGCTCTGAAGTAATAGTATCATCTAAAGGAATAGCGCCAGAAATACTGTGACAGACATCACAAGTCACACCACGTGCAGCTTTTTCAGAGACACTAAATTCATTGGTTTTCTTGTCCCAACTGACTGTGCCTGTCAGTACACCGATTGGAGAGTGACAGCCGGCACAAAGTTTAAAGATTTTTCCATCAGTTTCATTAAGTCCTTTTTTAAATTCCGCTTGGAAAATTGGATCGTTCCAAGAGTTGGAATGCATAGAACCGCGCCAGCCTTCGTATTGCTTTGGATGGCAACCAGCACAGGTTTCAGGATTCTCGAAACTGTCTAATGTGGCTTTGTGATTATTTTTTGTACGAATTAGTGAGGGTGGAAAAGGGCGCTCAAGTGTGGGTTTGATGTCAAGCCCAGCAATGTCATTGTTAATACCGACTGATGCCGCATTAAGGCTATTAAATGCAAATAGAGCGAGCGTTATAGAAAGTGCAATTGTTAATATTTTTTTCATTATTTTTTCTCCTCAAGAGTAGGGACCAAGTAACTAGAATAATAAGCTACCGCTTCAATTTCTTCAGCACTCATGGTGTCAACAATACGACGCATGACTCTTTCGTTGTCATTGGTGCGCTTTCTATTTTTAAATTCTTTGAGGGTAGATATTAGGTATTGAGGGTGCTGATTAGCCAGAATAGGCACATCTAAATCAACCAGTGCATCGCCATTTTTTCCATGACAAACAAAACAAGCGGCTTGCCCTGTGTCGGCATTGCCATAATCATAAAGTTTTTTACCCAAGGTTAATAATGCCGTTTTTTCTGCCTCTGTTTTAAGGTGAGCAATGTTTTTCATAATTGGGGTTTTGATCTGTGATGCGTAAAAGGCACCAATGTGCTCTAGATCAGCATCGTTGATACCTAGTGCAAATCCTGACATCGTTGCATTGTATCTATTGGCGGCTTTAAAATCTTGTATTTGTTTGACAATATAGCCAGCAGGCTGACCTGCAAGTGCAGGAAAGTTAGGTAAAAAACTATTACCAGTAGGACCATGACAACCCATACAGCCCATAGTTTTTAATTTACCAATTTCGGCATCACCTTGGGCAACAGCAGAAAAATTTAACGATAGGCAAATAAGCCCAAGAATCCAATGTTTATTATTGAATGACATCCTCTCTCCTTTTAGAAATTCACTATCACAAAACCTCTATGATAGTGTCTCAACAGAAGAGAGTCAAACAAATAAGCAAGAACTAATATTGTCTAACCTAAAATAAAGTTTATTCAATGGTAATGCTTGGAAATGCGCTGATTGCTTTGTCTTGTTGAGTTAGCTTAGCAGATACTTTTCTGGCAATTTCTTTATAGATCTCAGCGATTCGACCTTCTGGATCTTTGGCAACAGTTGGTACGCCCTCATCTACGTCAGTACGAATTTCCATTTCTAATGGTAATGAACCTAAGAAGTTAGCACCCGCATCTTTAGCCATTGCTTCACCACCACCAACACCAAAGATAGCTTCTTCGTGGCCACAGTTTGAACAAATATGTAACGACATGTTTTCAACAATACCTAGAATTGGAATGTTGACTTTTTCAAACATTGCCAAACCTTTCTTGGCATCAATTAGCGCAATATCTTGTGGGGTTGTTACAATTACAGAGCCACTCACTGGAATCTTTTGAGAAAGTGTTAATTGCGTGTCACCGGTGCCAGGTGGTAAGTCGATCACCATGTAATCAACACCACGCCATAAAGTATCACGTAGCATTTGCTCTAAAGCTTGAGTCACCATAGGGCCACGCCAAATCATTGGTGATTCTTCATCTACTAAATAACCAATTGACATGCTTTGCATGCCGTGGCCTAAGATAGGTAGTAATTTGCCTTCACCTGTTGTTTCTGGCTTCAGTTTAGAAACGCCTAACATTCTTGGCTGCGATGGACCGTAAATATCGGCATCCAAAATAGCAACTTTCGCACCCTCAGCTTGTAGTGCAAGGGCTAAGTTAACCGCAGTGGTTGACTTGCCAACACCACCTTTGCCTGAGGCAACAGCGATAATATTTTTAACTTCTGGCAATACATCAACGCCTTTTTGGGTAGAGTATGCGGCTATCTTGGTTTCAATATTAACGGTTGAGTTATTAACGTCCGCATTTGATAAGGCTAAGGTAATAGCATCAGCTAATGTTTGATGGTAACTTGCAGCAGGGTAACCAAGCACAATATTAACCGTAACTTTGTCACCATCAATGTCGATGCTATCTACCGCATGTGAGGCAACAAGGTTTTTCTCAGTATAAATATCAACAACGGTTTCAAGAATATTCTCGATTTGATCTTGGGTTAAATCTGCCATTTGTTATACGTCCAATTAAGTAAAATGATGCTATTTTAGCGTATAACGATTATAAGCAATCCTTAATATTAATAGGCCTATTTATACACCCTCATGTCACAACGAAAAATCCTAGTTACTTCAGCACTACCTTATGCCAATGGCGAGATTCATTTAGGCCATTTATTGGAATATATCCAAACGGATATTTGGGTGCGCTTTCAAAAAATGATGGGCAATGAATGTCATTACGTCTGTGCAGATGATGCTCACGGTACACCGATTATGCTTAAGGCCAATGAGCTTGGCATTACACCAGAAGAATTGATTTCAGGTGTGAGTGAACGCCATCAGGCTGATTTTAAAGAATTTTCGATTGGTTTTAGTCAATATCATTCAACCCATAGCCCTGAAAATAAAGAGATCTCTGCCGGCATTTATAACAAGCTTAATGAGGCTGGATTTATTAAAACTCGCACCATTTCACAAGCTTTTGATCCTGAAAAGCAAATGTTTTTACCGGATCGTTTTATCAGAGGCGAGTGCCCTAAATGTGGCGCTAAAGATCAATATGGCGATAATTGTGAAGTCTGTGGCGCAACCTATTCACCAACTGAATTAATTAATGCCAAATCAGCTATTTCAGGTGCAACGCCAATCACGAAAGATTCTGAGCATTATTTCTTTGATTTGCCACAATTTGAGGCTCAACTAAAAGCCTGGACAGAGGCTGGGCATTTACAAGATGAGATAAAAAATAAATTAGCCGAATGGTTTGAGCAAGGATTAAAGCAGTGGGATATTTCCCGTGATGCACCATATTTTGGCTTTCAAATTCCTGGCGTTGAAAATAAATACTTTTATGTATGGCTCGATGCGCCGATTGGTTATATGGCGAGTTTTAAAAAGCTATGTGATACACAAGGCTTAGATTTTGACGAGTACTTTAATAAAGATTCAGAAACTGAGTTGTATCATTTCATTGGTAAAGACATCGTCTATTTCCATGCACTGTTTTGGCCAGCGATGTTAATGGGTGCTGATTACCGTACACCAAATGCTATTTTTGCCCACGGTTTCTTAACGGTCAATGGGCAAAAAATGAGTAAGTCTCGTGGCACGTTTATTCAGGCCAGAACCTACTTAGAAAGCCTTAATCCTGAGTGCTTGCGTTATTATTACGCTTACAAACTATCTGCTAAGATTGACGATATCGACCTTAATTTACAAGATTTTAAACAGCGCGTGAATTCTGATTTGGTCGGAAAAGTAGTTAATATCGCCTCTCGCAGTGCAGGTTTTATTGTTAAGAAATTTAACAAAACATTATCGGCTTACGCTATCGAAGGTGATTTGTATAATGAGTTTGTCGCCAAAGGTGATGATATCTCTAAGCTTTATGAGGCGCGTAATTACAACCAAGCGATGCGTGAGATTATGAAACTCGCTGATAAAGCCAACCAATATATTGATGAACACAAACCATGGCAATTAGTCAAAGAAGAAGGTAAAGAGGCGCAGGTGCACGATGTCACTTCGTTAGCGATTAATTTATTTAGAGTATTAATGACATACCTTAAACCGGTATTGCCAGAGATGGCCAAGCAAGCGGAAGATTTTTTAAATATTGATCAGTTGAATTGGAACGATATTAAACACCCACTGACTAAGCATCAAATTAACAAGTTTAAACCACTGATGTCACGCATTGAAGATGAGCAAATTGAAAAAGTAATCGAAGCTTCAAAACAAAACCTACAAACAACCGAAGAAGAGAAAGAGGATGATAATATGATTAGCATTGATGATTTTACAAAGATTGATTTACGCATTGCCAAAATTGTAAAAGCACAGCACGTTGAAGGTGCTGATAAACTTTTGCAACTCACACTTGATATTGGTGAAGAAAATACACGTAATGTTTTTGCTGGCATCAAGGCTTATTACAACCCTGAAGACTTAGAAGGGCGCTTAACGGTTATGGTTGCCAATCTTACACCCAGAAAGATGAAATTTGGACTTTCTGAAGGCATGGTGTTGGCTGCCGGTGATGGCAAGTCTTTACATATTTTATCGCCAGATTCAGGTGCTAAACCTGGAATGAAAATTAGTTAGACAATTACAAGTTTCGGAGAGATGTCAGAGTGGTTTAATTTGCTCGCTTGGAAAGCGGGTGTACGGCAACGTACCGAGGGTTCGAATCCCTCTCTCTCCACCATTTTTATTCATTATTACGAATTAATATGAAGCCAAACTTTCAACCTAAAGATATTGAAAAAACCATTAAGGACCTGACTGAAGAAGGACTGAAAATAGCTAATTTAGCCAGTCAAGGTCATGATTGGGAAAGTGTTGTAACACCACTTGATAAAATGGAATTTGAATTAGGTCAACATACCAGTGTAAATTCACATTTGAATTCAGTAATGTTCAATGAAGAGTTTAATGCTGAATATGAAAAAACCCTGCCATTGATTACAAATTTTTATAGTGAAGTTAGTACTAATAAGACGCTATATGAAGCTTATAAAAATCTAAGAAATACTTCATTAAATGAGCAACAACGTCATATTGTTAAAGAGTCTATAGAATCCTTTAAGTTATCTGGTGTTGGATTGGAAGGCGAGCAATCAGATAGATTTAAAGCGATTAAAGAACGCTTAAGCTTATTAAGCAATCAGTTTTCTAAAAATGCATTAAAGGCAACCAACGAATGGAAAAAAACACTCACTGAGGCAGAGTTAGAGGGTTATGGTGAAAATGAGTTAGCTAAGGTTAAAACTAAAGACGGCTACGAAATTAGTTTACAAGTGCCTGTGTATATGGATGTGATGACTTATGCTAAGAATCAAACCTTACGTGAGGAAGTGTACAAAGCCTATATCTCTCGTGCTTCCGAAGTAGGAATAACCTCCACTGAATTTGATAATAAAGCCATCATGGATGAAATTCTTAGTCTGAGACAAGAGATGGCAACAATCTTGGGATTTGGGAATTATGCCGATCTTTCGATTGAAGGAAAAATGGTGGAATCAACCGGACAAGTGATAGACTTCTTGAATGACTTGGTTGATCGTTCAAAGACTCAAGCACAACAAGAATTAGATGAATTACAATCATTTGCAGGTGTGGAGTTAATGCCGTGGGACTTAATGTATTACAGCGAGCAACTCAAAGAGAAAAAGTTTGGCTTTAAGAAATCAGAGTTAACGCCGTACTTTCCAGAGAAAAAAGTTTTATCGGGTTTGTTTTCTACCATTGAAAATCTCTATGGCATATCTCTTAGAGAGATTGAAGAGAAAACATATCATGCTGATGTCAAGGTTTTGGAGATTACCAATCCAGATGGCTTAGTAGGTAGAATCTATCTGGATGTGTATGCCAGAGAAGACAAACGTGGCGGTGCTTGGATGGCTGATTATCAAGCCTTAGTTAATGAAAATAAGCCAGTTGCTTTTGTGGTTTGTAATCTAAATTCACCGACCGAAGGTAAACCAGCGCTATTCGAATTTGATGAAATTGTAACTTTGTTCCATGAGTTTGGGCACGCGCTACATCATGTGCTTACCAAGGTGCCATATCCATCTGCAGCAGGTATTGCAGGTGTGCCATGGGATGGAGTGGAGTTACCTAGTCAATACATGGAATTCTTTTGTTATGAAAAAGAGGTAGTAGGGTTACTCTCAGAGCATTGGCAAACAGGAGAGTCACTACCTGATGAATTATATGAGAAGGTCATAGACTCTAAGAATTACCAATCAGCAATGCAAATGTTGAGACAATGTGAATTTTCATTATGGGACCTGAGAACTCACATGTCTAGTGAAGATACGTATAAGGTTCTTGAAGAGGTTAGATCTAAGACAGCATTAATACCAATTGTAGGTGAAAATCGTTTTCTAAATACTTTTGGCCATATCTTTAGTGGCGGTTATGCAGCAGGATATTTTAGTTATAAATGGGCGGAAGTTTTAGCAGCAGATGCTTATTACTACGTACAAGCGCAAGGTGGTATTGGATCAGATGCCTCTCGTTCTTTTATGCACAATATTTTGGAAATTGGTGGGAGTTTAGACTACATGCAACAATATGTGGAATTCAGAGGTAAAAAACCTTCTATTAGTGCATTACTTCAATCTAATGGAATTGACAATTAACTGTAATAAAGTTACCACTCATTGGTAAAATAATTTTATTAATAAATATTAGGAAAATATAATGATTAAATTTTTATTAGGCGTAGTGGTTGCTTTAGCGTTGATTGGCGGTGCGATTCAATTTGAATCAACGGATGAAAGCTGGTCTTTGGTGATCAATAAAGAAGCGGCAATGAACAGTGTGCAAAATGGCGCGACAAAAATTTATGATTTTGGCAGTGATTTAATCAATGATGCCGATAAGATTAAGGGCGTTGATTTAACCGTTGAAAGATAAGGTTAAATTTTAGACAGTAAGATTGTACCATTCGTGCCACCAAAGCCGAATGAGTTAGAAATCGCATAATCCATTTTCATTTCTCGTGCTTCGTTAGCGGCATAATCTAAATCGCAATCAGGGTCTTGATTGATAATATTAATCGTTGGTGGCGCTACTTGATCTCTAATGGCTAGGGCTGTAAAGATAGCTTCAATACCACCGGCAGCGCCTAACAAATGACCAGTCATTGATTTGGTGGAGCTCATTACAATGTTATATGCGTGATCACCTAAGGCTAATTTAGCTGCATCTGTTTCTGCCTGATCACCCGCTGGCGTTGAAGTGCCATGCGCATTAATATAGTCGATTTGGTCAGTATTTACACCCGCATTGCGCATGGCATTTTTCATACAGCGCGCCGCGCCTTCGCCACCTTTAGAAGGTAGGGTCATATGGTAAGCGTCACCACTCATGCCATAACCTAAAACCTCAGCATAAATTTTTGCACCACGTGCTTTTGCGTGCTCGTACTCTTCCAATACAACTACGCCAGCACCATCACCGAGTACAAAACCATCACGGTCTTTATCCCAAGGGCGAGAGGCTGTTGACGGGTCATCATTACGAGTAGAAAGAGCACGAGCAGCGGCAAAGCCACCTAAACCACAATTGGTGGTTGACATCTCTGCACCACCGGCAACCATGACATCAGCATCCCCATATTCAATCAGTCGTGAGGCGTCGCCAATATTATGTGTACCGGTTGTACAGGCAGTTACAATAGCGAAATTAGGGCCTTTCAAGCCGTATTTGATAGATAGGTTGCCTGAGATCATATTAATGATAGAAGAGGGCACAAAGAAAGGCGAAATACGCTTAGCGCCTTTTTCTCTAAAAAGATCTGCCGTGCGTTCAATCGTACCTAAGCCACCAATACCAGCACCAATAGCAACACCGATACGTTCAGCATTTTCTTCAGTAACTTCAATACCAGAGTCTTCAATTGCTTGAATACCCGCTGCCATGCCGTAATGGATAAAAGTATCCATTTTTTTGGCATCTTTAGGTTTAAGGTAATCTGTAATTTCGAAATTTTTAACTGAGCCACCGAATTTGACAGCTTGGCCTTCGGTTTCAAGATTGGTGAGTGAATTAATGCCGGACTTACCCGCAAGAATATTTGACCAAGATTCTTCAACACTGTTTCCAACCGGTGAAACGATACCCATACCGGTAATGACAACTCTTCTTTTGCTCATAGTTTTATTTCTTAATTAAGATAAAAAAAAAGGCGCTTAATTCAAAGAAGAAAGCACCTTATTCGTTTATATCACTAAACGGAAATTACAAATTATTGTTAACGTAGTCGATCGCTAGTTGAACAGTTGTAATACTTTCTGCTTGATCATCAGGGATCTCACAGTCAAACTCTTCTTCAAGAGACATTACTAATTCAACAGTGTCTAAAGAATCTGCACCTAAATCGTCAATAAAAGAAGCATTGTTATCAATATCACCGCTTACGTCTAACTGCTCAGCTACAACTTTCTTTACTCTTTCTTCGATGCTCATTTGTTATTCCCTTAATAGATTAAAACTATCATTTTATCTCTAAATAAAGTTGATGCAAGACTAAATTTAAAATATTTATTGATACCGAGTGGGGTCGGAAATTCCGGCAGATTTAAAGCCAATTTTTCGATATTCACAAGCATCGCAAACACCGCAGGCTTCGCCTTTATCGTTGGCTTGATAGCAGGTGGTTGTTATCGAGTAATCCACCCCTAAGGACAGACCTATTTTAATAATATCAGCTTTATTAAGATCAATCAAAGGAGTGACGATAGAAAGTTTTTGGCCTTCTACACCTTGTTTCGTGGCGAGGTTTGCCATGGTTTCGAAAGCATCAATATAAGCTTGTCGGCAATCGGGGTAACCTGAATAATCCAATGCATTAACACCAATAAAGATAGATTGACAGTCTAACACTTCAGCCCAAGCCATGGCAAAAGATAAAAATATGGTGTTGCGTGCGGGCACGTAAGTAATGGGAATTTCATCACTTTCTTTAAAATTAGGTACTTCAATATTTTCATCAGTGAGTGCCGATCCGCCGAAATCTGCTAAAGAAATCTGCATGATTCGATGTTCAACAGCATCAAAATGTTTGGCGATTTTGGTGGCTGAGATTAATTCTGATTTTTGTTTTTGCCCATAATCAAAGCTCAGTGCATAGCATTCAAAGCCTTGAGATTTGGCAATGGCAAGCGTGGTGGTAGAGTCTAGACCACCGGAGAGCAGAATAACAGCCCTAGACATTGGCTAAATTGCCTTTTTCTTCTAGCCATTTTTTACGATCTGGAGCGCGTTTTTTACTCAGCAACATGTCCATGGTTTGAAAAACTTGAAGCGGGTTGTCTAAGGTAAGCTGGATAAGGCGCCTAGTATCGGGCAGCATGGTGGTTTCTCGAAGTTGAGAAGGATTCATTTCACCTAGGCCTTTAAAACGTTGCACCTGGATCTTAACACGTTTATTTTCACTTTCAATTTTTCTAATGATTGCATCTCTTTCATTGTCATCTAATGCGTAATGTACTTGTTTGCCCGCATCGACTCTATACAAAGGTGGCATAGCAACATAGATATGACCTTCTTTAATGAGTTTTGGAAAGTGCTTCACAAACAAAGTACAAATCAATGTGGCAATGTGTGCCCCGTCAGAATCGGCATCTGCAAGAATGCAAATTTTTCCGTATCTAAGACCACTCAAGTCTTCACAGTTAGGTTCAAGGCCAATAGCAACACTGATATCGTGTATTTCGTTACTGGCCAATACCTGATCAGAATCCACTTCCCAAGTGTTTAAAATCTTACCTCGAAGCGGCAAGATGGCTTGGTACTCTTTATCTCTTGCTTGTTTGGCGGAACCACCAGCTGAATCGCCCTCAACTAAGAACACCTCGGTTTGATCAAGATCATTGCTAGTACAGTCTGATAATTTTCCTGGTAGGGCAGGGCCACTGACAATCTTTTTACGAATAATTTTTTTGCCAGTTTTGAGTCTTGCTTGCGCATTCATAATGGCCAGTTCGGCAATTTTTTCAGCAACAGAAGTATGTTGATTTAGCCAAAGACTGAACGCATCTTTAACAACATTAGTAACAAAACCTGCGCTTTCGCGTGATGAGAGTCGCTCTTTGGTTTGTCCAGAAAACTGAGGATCCAACATTTTGATGGATAAAACGTAAGCAATTTTTTGCCAAACATCATCGGGTGTGAGCTTGATATTTTTAGGTAGTAATTTTCTAAATTCACAAAACTCTTTAAGGGCATCAGTTAGGCCTGATCGTAAACCGTTGACATGTGTACCACCATTGGTGGTTGGGATAAGGTTGACATAGCTTTCAGCCACAACATTAGTGTTGTATTCAGTCCAAGCCAACGAGCAATTGAGTTGCTGTTCGTCAGAGGCGAAATCAACCACAAAAGGAGCAGTTGGCAAACAATCAAGGCCATCTAGCGCCATAGATAAGTAATCTTTAAGTCCTTCTTTATAGATCCATTTATCAGTCGTGTCATCAATTTCATTATGAAAGTTAATTTCTAACCCTGGACATAAGACTGCTTTAGATCTAAGGTTGTGACGTAATTTGGTTACTGAGAATTTGATCGTGTCAAAAAATTGTGCATCTGGTTTGAACTTAACCATGGTGCCTGTATTGCGCTTACCAACACTGCCAATTTCTTCTAGGTCGGTTTTTTTAAAACCATCAGCAAAAGTAATGTAGTGTTCCATTGAATTGCGTTTAATCCAAATTTCAACCGAAGTTGATAGGGCGTTAACCACTGAAATACCCACACCATGTAAACCACCTGAAAACTGATAAGAGTCATTAGAAAACTTACCACCGGCATGAAGCTTGGTTAGAATAACTTCAACGCCTGGAACACCTTCTTTAGGGTGGATATCAACTGGCATACCGCGACCATCATCTTCAACAGATAATGATCCGTCTTTATAAAGTACCACTTTGATTTTTGATGCGTGACCAGCAACTGCTTCGTCAACACTGTTGTCGATTACTTCCTGAGCTAGATGATTTGGGCGCTCAGTATCGGTATACATGCCCGGACGCTTTCGTACTGGCTCTAGGCCGGTTAAGACCTCAATTGACGAGGCGTCGTAATTACTCATAATGTTTTCAAGTGATGATTTTGGCAAGTATCATACCAAAAAAAAGCCCCATAAAATGGGGCTTTTTATTTGTCAGAACAAAGGTGTTTTACATCATGCCACCCATGCCGCCCATATCAGGAGCTGCCGCAGGTGTATCTTGCGGAATTTCAGTAATCATTGCCTCAGTGGTAATCATTAAGCCAGAAATACTAGCTGCATGTTGTAAGGCCGCACGTACCACTTTAGTTGGATCTAAGATCCCCATTTTCAACATGTCGCCATATTCTTCTGTAGAAGCGTTAAAACCGTAGTTACCATCACCATTAGCAACGTTGTTAAGTACAACAGAAGCTTCACCACCACCATTAGAAACGATTTGTCTTAATGGCGCTTCCATAGCACGTTTAGTTAAAATAATACCAATATCTTGATCATGATTTTCACCTTTTAGGCCGTCTAATGCAGCAATTGCGCGAACTAGCGCAACACCACCACCAGGAACTACACCCTCTTCAACCGCAGCACGTGTTGCGTGAAGCGCATCGTCAACGCGGTCTTTTTTCTCTTTCATTGCCACTTCAGTAGCTGCACCAACTTTAATCACGGCAACACCACCAGAAAGCTTGGCTAAGCGCTCTGAGAGTTTTTCTTTATCGTATTCAGAAGTTGTTTTTTCGAGTTGTGCCTTGATTTGTGCAACGCGACCATCGATATCAGATTTTTCACCTGCACCATCAACAACCACTGTTTCTTCTTTACCAACTTCAATACGTTTAGCAGAACCCAATTGATCTTCAGTTACGCCTTCAAGTGATAAGCCAACCTCTTCAGAGATCACCACACCACCTGTCAAAACCGCTAAGTCTTGCAAAATGGCCTTGCGACGATCACCAAAACCTGGTGATTTAACCGCCGCGACTTTCACAATACCACGCATATTATTAACAACCAAGGTTGCTAAAGCTTCACCCTCAATGTCTTCGGCAATGATCAATAACGGTCTGCCTGATTTTTGAGCAATTTCTAAAGCGGGTAGCAAGTCACGAATGTTTGAAATTTTTGACTCATTTAATAAAATATGAGGCATCTCTAAAATAGCGCTCATGGTGTCTTGGTTGTTAACAAAGTAAGGTGATAAGTAACCACGCTCAAACTGCATACCTTCAACAACTTCTAATTCGTTGTCAAAACCAGAACCTTCTTCAACGGTAATTACGCCAGCATTGCCCACTTTTTCCATGGCTTCAGCAATAATTTCACCTACGGATGAGTCTGAGTTGGCTGAAATTGTACCCACTTGAGCAATCGCTTTCGTGTCATTACAAGGTTGTGATAAATCTCTTAGCGCCTTAACGGCAGCTTCAGTTGCTTTATCGATGCCACGCTTAAGATCCATAGGGTTCATGCCAGCTGCGACAGATTTAACACCTTCTGCGACTAATGCTTGCGCAAGTACGGTCGCTGTTGTTGTTCCATCACCAGCAACATCGTTGGTTTTAGAGGCAACTTCTTTCACCATTTGTGCGCCCATGTTTTCAAACTTACCTTCAAGCTCAATTTCTTGTGCAACTGATACACCATCTTTAGTAATGGTAGGTGCACCAAATGATCTGTCTAAAACAACGTTTCTACCCTTAGGGCCTAGCGTTACTTTAACTGCATTAGCAAGCATGTTAACGCCATCTAACATTAGGTTTCTGGCATCTGGGCCAAATTTAATTTCTTTTGCTGACATTCTTAATCTCCTTTATTCAACAACTGCGACAATATCGTCTTCACGCATCACCAACAAGGTTTCGCCATCGACTTTAATTTCAGTACCAGCGTATTGACCAAATAACACTTGGTCGCCAACTTTAACATCTAAAGCAAAGACATCACCATTGTCGTTAACTCTGCCGTTACCAGCCGCTAAAATTTCACCTTTTGAAGGTTTTTCAGTGGCTGAATCAGGGATGATAAGACCGCTAGCGGTGGTTTTTTCTTCTTCTGTTCTACGAACAATCACGCGATCGTGAAGGGGACGAATGTTCATTTTTTCTCCTAATGAATAAACAATAAATTTATTAAAGCGAATTGCTTAAACTTTTTATTAAAGCGCTTGAGTTTCCAAAGAGGCTTTAAGTTTTTGCATTGCTTTGTTTTCAAGTTGACGAACCCGCTCGGCGGAAACACCATACTTGTCTGCTAAAGTATGTAGGGTCGTTTTTTCTTCTTTCAAGTACCTAGATTGCAAAATATCTAAACTTCTTGCATCTAGTAAAGAAAGTGCTTGGTAAAGCTGTTGTTGTTGGTTTTTATGGGTGTCATCACTGAGTAATAATTGCTCAGGTGTTTGCGTATTATCATCGGTTAAATAATGCTCAGGTGCTGAGGAATCTTCATCATCAGAAATACCAAAGGCCACATCATTAAATTGTAGGCGTGATTCCATTTCTAGTACATCTTTGCGGCGTACGCCTAAATCATTAGCAATCTTATCAGCTTGTGATTCGTTTAACGAATTGTAGATGTGTGATTTGGCTTTTCTAAGTTTGAAAAATAATTTGCGTTGCGCCTTGGTGGTGGCTACTTTGACAATTTTCCAATTTTTAAAGATAAATTCGTGAATTTCGGCGCGAATCCAATATACGGCAAAAGATGCCAGTCGTACGTTTTTGTGTGGATTAAAGCGTTTTACCGCCTTCATTAAACCGATAGTGCCTTCTTGAATAAGATCTGCTTGTTCTAAACCATAGCCTTTATAACCATGAGCAATAAAAGCCACAAAACGCATGTGTGACAAGACTAATTTTCTTGCCGCACTAAGGTCGTGATTTTCATAAAGCTCAATGGCTAAATCATGCTCTTCTTCCGGGGTAAGAATCGGAGGATATTTTTGAGGCTCTAACGAACTTGAGGCTCTAACAGCAGGTAAGGCGAATTCTTGACTCATAAAATTATTATAACTAACGGTTAATATTAGTAAGGAGTGATATTATACGCAATTTGCTTGTTATATCAACTGTTTAAGCAAATCTTGCTGCTGCTGTGTTTGCTGAGCCAAGCTGAGGCGTTGTGTATAAATAATATGGGTTAAATCGTTTAGAGCGATATTAAAATCATCGTTAATGACTAAATAATCAAACTCATCAAAATGCTGCATTTCACTAACAGCATCTTTCATTCTTCGATCAATAATACTTTGATCGTCTTGACCTCGATCAGTTAGACGATCCTCTAAGGCTGAGATTGATGGTGGCAGGATAAAGATGCCGATTGCATCTATAAAACTTTGTTTGACTTGTTGCGCACCTTGCCAGTCGATTTCTAAGATGACATCTTGCCCTTGTTTAAGTAGGTCTTTAACGGTTTGTTTGGCGCTGCCATAATAATTATCAAAGACTTGGGCGGATTCAATAAAGCCATTGCTATTGCTGATCTCATTAAAATCTTCTTTAGAAACAAAAAAGTAGTTTTTACCGTGCTCTTCACCTGGGCGCTGGGCGCGCGTTGTGTGAGATACTGAGACGCATAAGTTGTCTACTTTCTCAATCAGAGCTTTAACTAAAGAGGTTTTTCCACAACCAGAAGGAGCGGCAATAATAAATAGATTGGCCATGATTTAATTACTAGGGGTGTAGCCTTGAATATCGTCCGCGCCTTGCTCAGAAAAGAAGAATTTTTCCATTTGTTCTTTAAGGTAGCTTTGTGCTTTTTCATCCAGCATATTAAGATTGTTCTCATTAATCAGCATGGTTTGATGATCTAGCCATAGTTGCCAACCTTGTTTAGAGACACCAGCTAAAATTCTTTTGCCTAGCTCGCCAGGGTAGGGCGCCCTATCTAGGGCTTCGAGTTCTTGGTTTAATTTCACACATTGTACGGTATTCATAGTTGTTTCATCCTGATGCCTAATAAGCGCAGACAAGCAAAGTATAAGACTGCTGAGGCAACAATCGTGATTGCAACAGAAGTGATGCGTTGCCAAACGCTATTTTCTAAGTAAAAACTAATGTCATTAGAAAAATTTAAAATAAAGACGACCATTATAAAGCTTGCCAATAACACTTTTAAAAATAGTTTGATTAAATCATTAGAAAATTGATAAATAGACTGCTTTTTTAAATAGTAGTAAAGTAAAGACGCATTAATCACAGCAGAAATTGAGGTGGCAACAGCCAAACCTACATGGGCAAAATAATAAGCAAAAATTATATTTAAGAATACATTGGACACCATGGCAATCACGCCGACTTTGACTGGCGTTCTAGTATCGCCACGAGAGAGAAATACAGGGGCTAAAATTTTGACCACGATAAAGGCTAACAGCCCTGAACCATAAGCAATCAAACTGAGTGCTGACATGTGTGCTGCAAACGCATCAAACTTATCGTATTGAAACAAAGTGATAATCAATGGCTCGGCTAAAAGCACCAGCCCAGCACAAGCAGGGGCGCCGAGTAATAAGCCAATTTTTAGGGCGTAATTAATCGTACGAGTGAATTTTTTTTCATCTTTATTAGAAAAATGTTTACTAAGTTTGGCCAGTGCTACAGTAGCAAGGGCAATACCAATCAGCGCCAAAGGTAGTTCTAATAAGCGGTCAGAGTAATACAGCCAAGAAACACTACCACTCACTAAGACGGTGGCAATCATGGTGTCAATCAGTAGATTAATTTGTGATACTGAAACGCCAAAAAGAGCAGGCAACATACGCTTTTTTAAGGTTTTAACGCTGGGGTGATCACCACGCGCTAAGCGCGGTAATTTTTTAATTTTAATTAAGAACGGAATTTGAAATAAGAGCTGCACGATACCACCAATCAACACACCCCAAGCCAAAGCCATAATCGGTGTCTCTAGGTGTTGAGATAGATATACCGCACTTAAAATCATAGAAACATTAAGCAAGACCGGGGTGAAGGCCGGCACAGCGAATTTATCATAAGTATTGAGAATACTGCCTGCAAAAGCCGTTAATGAAATTAACAATAAATAGGGGAAGGTGATTCTAAGCATGTTGGATGCTAAGTCAAACTTTGTAGAGTCAGCATCAAAATAAAAACCCCAGGCAAACATAAATATAACCAAAGGCGCTATCACTACCGTAATTACAGTGATAATAATTAAAACTGTTAGGAATTTGGTGCCAATATGATTAATGACGTTTTGAACTTCTGCCTCGTCATGGTTGGCTCTAACTTCAGCTAGAATGGGTACAAAAGCTTGCGAAAAAGCACCTTCGCCGAAAAGACGTCTGAGGAAATTAGGGATTCTAAAGGCAACTAAAAAAGCATCGGTGAACCCGTTAGCGCCAAAATATCGGGCAATAAAATAATCACGAACAAGGCCTAATATACGAGACAAAAAAGTCATTGCAGTGACAATACTGCTTGACTTTAAAAAAGACTTATCCATAAAATATCAAATAGATATTATTCCTCAAGCGGACCACGCATGATGCCGACTTTTGAGCTTCGAATACATTTTACAAATTGCATCACTTCGGGACTATCAGCTTCAGATTTTTCTAAATCACTTAAGGCGTGATCTAATAGTCGACCTTGAGATTCGCGATATACCACTTTAAAGGCACGCTTGATTGAAGCGACTGCACTTGATGAGAAGCCACGACGCTTCATGCCTTCGGCATTAATACTTCTGACACGTGTTTGTGTGCCAGAGGCCACCATGTAAGCCGGAATATCTTTGTTTACCTGGCAACCCATACCAATATAGGTATGCATACCAATCATGCAGAATTGTTTTACCAAAGTAAAGCCACCCAAGATTGCCCAATCGTGGACCCTGACATGACCTGCCAATGAAGCATTGTTAGACATAATGGTATGGTTGCCAACTTCACAATCGTGGGCAATATGCACATAGGCCATTAACATATTGTTAGAGCCAACACGTGTAAGCGATTTTTCTTTTTCTGTGCCACGGTTAATGGTGCAAAATTCACGGATCAAATTATCATCACCAATCACTAAGTTGGATTCTTGACCTTCTTCATAAGTAATGTCTTGTGGGTCGCCGCCAATTGCAGCAAAAGAGTAGATGTGATTGTTTTTACCAATTTTGGTAGGGCCTTGTATGACCGCATGAGATTCTACGATGGTGCCCGAGCCAATCTCTACATTAGCGCCAATAATAGCGTAAGCGCATATTTCAGCATTTTTATGAATTTTTGCACTGGGGTCGACAATTGCGCTAGCATCTACGGCCATGATATTCTCCTCAAGAATTTTTTAGATTAAATTAATCTGCTGCTTTTTGTGTACACATAAGCTCAGCTGTGGTCACTGTTTGACCTTCGACTGAAGCTCTACATTTAAATTTCCAAATACCGCGTTTAACCACCATTACCTCGACCTCTAAACGTATTTGGTCACCTGGCTCAACCACGCGTTTAAAACGCACCTTGTCAATACCAACGAGCATATAAATTTGCCCATCAATTGGTTTGCCTACTTCAGATTTAAATGCCAAAATACCGGTAGCTTGCGCCAATGCCTCCACAATCATCACACCTGGCATAATTGGTTGTTCGGGAAAATGCCCGGTAAATTGTGGCTCGTTGAAAGTTACATTTTTAATCGCCACTAAGGACTTGCCAACTTCTAACTCTAAGACTCGGTCAATGAGTAAAAAAGGATAGCGGTGTGGTAAATAATTCTTAACATCTTGAATGTTCATTTCCATAATGATTAATCCTTTAAATTTTTGAGTTTAATGTTTAAGTATTTAACAATTTTATCAAGTTTTACCAGCCATAAACCAACATTCTGCCATTGTTTATGTGGCATTAATGGAAGAATGCCGGTGTACATGCCAGGGTTTTTTATATCTTTATCAACCGTGCTTTTAGCATTGACAATGACGTCATCACAAATATTAAGATGACCAATAATACCCACCATCCCGCCAATCATACAACGCTTTCCAAGCGTTGTACTGCCGGCAATACCGGTATTGGCAGCAATCGCAGTATCTTCACCGATAACCACATTGTGCGCAATGTGTATTAGGTTGTCGAGTCGTACCCCATTGTGTATTTGAGTGTCTTCCAGGGTACCTCTATCGATTGTGGTATTAGCACCAATCGTGACATTATTGCCTATTACTACATTACCCAAGTGTGCAATGGTATGCCATTGATTTTGTTTATCTCTGGCATTGCCAAACCCTTCAGAGCCAATCACAGCGCCTGGAGAAATCACCACATTATCACCGATTGAACAGCCTTGTAAAATTGTAACATTAGAGTGTATGTAAGTATTATCACCAACCGTCACATTGTCTTCAATTACTGTATTTGAGCCGATGCTAGTATTGCGGCCAATAACAACCTCTTTGCCAATTGTGCAGTTCTGTGCAATGATTGCTTGACCCGTCTTTGCGCTAGAATGAATACCGCTAGTAGGTGCTACTTCTTTTTTAAAATAATGAGTAATTTTAGCAAATGCCAAATAAACATCGTCAACTACTAAGGCATTGGTAGGACAATCTTTTAATAGATCATGATTTAGAATAACCACACCAGCTTGTGTAGACACAAGGTCTGATTTGTATTTTTGATTGACCACATAAGTCAATTGATTGTTTTTTGCTGAAATTGCAGAAGCAACACTACCAATCCTAACGTCAGCATCGCCAATTAGTTTGGCATCAATGAATTGAGCGAGCTCTTGTAAGTTATACATTATTCGAACAACAACCTAAGTTTTTGACTAATAATAGGGGTGATGTTGATTTTTTTACTGGCGTAGGCCACTTCTTGATATAGGATTAAATCAAAATTTTGATCTTTAGCAACTTGCTTAATGACTCGATTGATTAAGTCTTGAATCTTGCTTAATTCTTGTTCGTTTTTAAGCTTTAATTGTTTTTTTAGAGTTTGTGCTTGTTGTTTAAGTTGGTACTCCAAATTAGCAATTTTTTTAATTTCTGTTTTGCGTTCAACTTGCGTCAGTGTTTTACTGTTTTTATTAAAAGTATCTGCTGATAATTGTATTCGTTTGCTGAGTGCTAAAAGTTGTTTTTCCTGTGGCTGAAACGCTTTAATAACTACTTGGTTGGCTTGGATAAATTGTGGCGAGCTGCTCACCAAATGGTCAATATTGATATAGCCTATTTTTAAGGGTTGCGCCTGTAGAGAGCCGTTTAATAGTACCAATATAAAAGCAAAAAATCGCATTATAGAATGATTAAATTAAAAACTGGTTCCTAGAGTGAATTCAATGGTTTTAGTTTTGTCAGTTGATTTTTTAACCAAAGGCGTAGCAGCATAAATACCGAGTGGACCGATCGGGGTTAACCAAGAGAACGCCACACCGGTTGACACGCGTACTTGGTCAAGACTTATATCTGAGGCTTTTTCTTCTACTGATCCAGCATCAATGAAAGCACTCATACGCATATTTTTACTGTCATTAATAAACTTCATTGGCGAGATAATAGAGGT
>OFCC01000016.1_pt1 | contig 29886 bp, 32 predicted proteins | sample 1520671 | NCBI WGS metagenome assembly OFCC01 (sample SAMEA3696450, study PRJEB22514) | metagenome | biome: water; feature: marine; material: hydrothermal vent | place: Pacific Ocean | collected 2014-08-16 | depth 1514 m | reverse complement strand
ATTGATGAAATCGGTACTTACCGAGGCCAGTGTGCTGAGCTTTGTGGTAAAGACCACGGCTTCATGCCAATTGTGGTTGATGTGGTTTCTAAAGCAGACTACGCTAAGTGGGTTGCTGAGCAACAAGCAGCAGCAGCAGCAGCAGTGGCAAGTGCAACTAAGACTTGGTCTAAAGATGAGTTGATGGCGCAAGGTGAAGGTGTATATAACACCAACTGTGCTGGTTGTCATAAGAAAGACGGCTCAGGTATGCCGCCAATCTTCCCAGCAATGACAGGCTCACCAATTGCAAATGGTGCTCCAGCTGACCATATTAGTATTGTTCTACACGGTAAGGGTGGCATGCCAACCTTTAAGATGTTAGGTGATGCAGATCTTGCAGCAGTTATTACTTACGAAAGAAACGCCTTTGGTAACACAGGCAGTGTTGTTCAACCTTCAGATGTTACATCTGCACGTTAATTAAGGAGAAATATTATGACAACAGCAACAGATACAACAGCAACTGGGCACGACGACCATCATCACGGCCCTGAAAAAGGCTTGATGAGATGGGTCAAGACAACGAACCATAAAGACATCGGTTCGCTTTATATGTGGTTTGCCTTCACCATGGTGCTTATCGGTGGTGCAATGGCAATGGTTATTCGTATGGAATTATTCCAGCCGGGCATGCAAATTGTAGATCCACACTTCTTTAACCAGATGACAACCATGCATGGTTTGATCATGGTATTCGGCGCAATTATGCCGGCCTTTGTGGGCTTGGGTAACTGGCTGATTCCAATGATGATCGGTGCGCCAGATATGGCACTACCACGCATGAATAACTGGTCTTTCTGGATTCTACCGTTTGCCGGTGGTATCTTGCTTAGCACGTTCTTTATGGATGGCGGCGCACCAGCCTTTGGTTGGACGTTCTATGCACCATTATCAACAACGTTTGCACCAGACAGCACAGACTTCTTTATCTTCGCCGTTCACTTGTTAGGCTTCTCGTCTATTATGGGTGCGATTAACATTATTGCAACGGTACTTAACATGCGTGCACCTGAGATGAAACTAATGGACATGCCGTTATTTGTATGGACATGGTTGATTACTTCATTCTTGCTAATCGGCGCGATGCCAGTATTAGCAGGCGCAGTAACGATGATGCTAACAGACCGTAACTTCGGTACATCGTTCTTTGATGCAACCGGTGGTGGCGACCCAGTATTGTTCCAGCATATTTTCTGGTTCTTTGGTCATCCTGAAGTTTATATTATGATCTTGCCAGCGTTTGGTGTGGTGTCTCACATTATTCCAACCTTTGCGCGTAAGCCATTATTTGGTTACTCTTCAATGGTATATGCAACAGCATCAATTGCATTCTTGTCATACATTGTATGGGCACACCATATGTTCCTAACGGGTATGCCGGTTGCAGGTGAGCTGTACTTTATGTACGCTACTATGTTGATCGCGGTCCCTACAGGTGTTAAGGTGTTTAACTGGATCTCAACTATGTGGAGAGGTTCAATGACATTTGAGACACCTATGTTATGGGCGATTTCGTTTGTATTCTTGTTCACTATTGGTGGCTTCTCTGGCTTAATGCTAGGTATCGCGCCAGCAGATATTCAGTACCATGATACTTACTTCGTGGTTGCGCACTTCCATTACGTATTAGTAACCGGTGCATTATGGTCAATCATTGCAGCAACGTTCTACTGGTTGCCTAAGTGGACGGGCAAGATGTACAACGAGAAATTGGCAAAAGTACATTTCTGGTGGGCAGTTATTTCAGTCAACGTATTGTTTTTCCCTCAGCATTTCTTAGGTCTTGCAGGTATGCCTCGTCGTATTCCTGACTACTCACTACAGTTTGCAGATTTCAACATGATTTCTTCATTGGGTGGTTTTGCCTTCGGTGCATCGTTTATATTGTTAACCTACATTGTGATTGATTGTATTCGTAATGGCAAGCCAACAACAGCACGCCCTTGGGAAGGTGCGAAAGGTTTAGAGTGGACACTAGAGCCAAAAGCTCAGTACCATTCATTTAATACACCGCCATCAAGAGCGTTAATTGAGCAAGAGTCTCAAAACTCTTAATGGATGACAGAAGAAAAAGCGTCATTATTACTGCGGTAATTGTAGGCGCTATAGCAATAGGAGTATTTACAGCGACCATCGTGTTTTATGGTGGCTGACTATGGAACGAAATAATAAAATAACAAGAGGGTTCTGGATAAAGTTAGTCTCAGCGCCGATATTGATGTTTTTCTTTGCTTATGCGATGGTGCCTATTTATGATGTCTTTTGTGAAATCACAGGCTTCAATGGCACAACTGGCAGAGTAGATAGTGAACAACAATATACGGTAGATGAGAACCGCAAGGTCGAAGTGAGTTTTTTTGCTATGACCATGGGCGGCTTTCCAGTACAGTTTGGACCAAAGGTAAATTCGATGGAAATCATACCGGGTAAGTTTTATACTGCCAGTTATATTGCCAAGAACAATACCGATGAGACAGTGATTGGCCAAGCGATCCCAAGTGTTGCACCGACAGATGCAGCGCTTTATTTTAAAAAGTTAGAATGCTTCTGTTTTAATAGGCAGGTATTCAAACCACATGAAGAGGTTGAGATGACTCTAAGATTTGTGGTAGAACCAGAAATGGATGAGCGAATAAAGGATATTAGCTTGTCTTATAATTTTTTTAAACTTGAAAGCTAAAAAGAGGAAGGAACTATGAGCGAACAAGAATATTACGTACCACACGGTACTTACTGGCCAATTATTGGCTCAATCGGTGTATCAACATTATTTGTTGGTTTTGCTAACCAAATGCATGGTGCAGAATGGGGCGGTTCAGTGATGGCGCTTGGTTTTGCAATTATGGTGTTTATGATGTTTGGTTGGTTTGGCCAAGTCGTAAATGAAAGCACTAATGGCATTTACAACAAGCAAGTTGATCGTTCATTCCGTTGGGGTATGAGCTGGTTCATCTTCTCTGAAGTGATGTTTTTCGCCGCTTTCTTTGGCGCACTATTCTATGCAAGACAACTTTCAGTGCCATGGTTAGGCGGTGCAGATAATAATTTGTTTACCCCGGATTTATGGAATGCGTTTAGTGCTTCTTGGCATCAGATGGCATTCATATCGCCAGGTACGGAATTACAATCAGGCACAGTGATGAGCTTCCCTGCCGTTCCTGCAACAGGTATTGAAACAGCAACGCCAGCAATGGTAGTTGATCCATGGGGCTTGCCAGCACTTAATACTGCTTTATTATTAGCATCGGGTGTGACGTTAACCTTTGCTCACCATGCACTACGTGCAGGACACCGTGATCAAATCGTTGGCTGGTTAGTCGCTACGATTGCTTTGGGTGTTGCTTTCTTAGGTTTCCAAATTATGGAGTATGGCCATGCTTACCATGATGGCTTGAAGCTAACTTCTGGTATTTACGGCTCAACTTTCTACATGTTGACAGGTTTCCACGGCTTCCATGTAACTGTGGGTGTCATCATGTTAACGGTTATTTTATACCGTGTTCAGAAAGGCCACTTTAACGCAGACAACCACTTCGGTTTTGAAGGTGTTGCTTGGTACTGGCATTTTGTAGACGTGGTTTGGTTAGGTTTATTCGTTTTTGTTTACTGGCTATAATAGCTAGACATAACAATAAAAAGGCCCCTTTATTGGGGTCTTTTTTTCACAAGTAAAAAATCAGGAGTTGTTTATGACCCAAGTTGTTATTGTTTTAATTATTATTGCCATCTTAGTGGCGCTAGGTTTTGGCTTGATTGGTATGGTCAAAGGCGGTAAAGAAGGTTCTGATAAGATGTTTAAGTCATTAGTGACACGCGTCTCTTTGTCAGTATTTTTATTTTTACTAGTGCTGTTTGCTGGCTACATGGGCTGGATTAAGCCAAACGCAGTGATGATCGATGCGCCTGTGACTCAAGCGCCTACGGTACAAACACCCGTACAAAAATGATCAAACGTAGTTTCATCTTACCAGGGGTTTTAATCTCTTTAACAGTTTGGGGTTTGTTGTCATTAGGATTTTGGCAGCTTGACCGCGCAGATGAAAAACGCGCCATTGAAAGCGCCATCAATGTAGCCCAATCAAACCCCGCTCAGCTGGTGGGAGAGGATGAAATTCTTGCTAAAGAACACTACCGCGTATTGCTTAATGGTTATTTCGATACCAACAAGCAGTTTATTTATGACAATCAGATTGTTAAAGGTAATGCGGGCTACTATGTTTTAACGCCATTTGTGCTCAATGCAAAAACAGCGATTTTGGTGAATCGTGGGTTTGTGCCTTGGCACGGAAAACGTGGTGAACTTGTTGATATTGAAATAGACAGCCAACCAAGCACCATCGAAGTCGGCTTGATTAAACCCAAACAACGCATTGAGCTAAAACAACAAGCGCTTGGCACAGTTTTTCCAATACTGATTCAGTCGTTAGATCTTGATCAGCTCTCGCAATTATCCAATTATCAAATCATTCCGATGTTGGCTCAGCTTGACATTAAATCCAACAAGGGATTCTTTAGGCAATGGAAGCCGTTTTATGGCAGTGTTGATAAGCATTTGGGCTATGCGCTACAATGGTTTTTAATGGCCTTAGTGCTTAGTATTATCGCCATTAGACTACTAATTAAAAATAGTAGAAAATGATCTATATCAATAATCCATTATTGACTTGACGGTATCATTCAGTCTATGTAGAATTACCATTTATTTTAAAAATCCCATTGAATGAAGACAAGGGTATTAATGAATCGAGGAGAGGGTTAATGAGTTTAGTAGAGAGATATGATTTAAAGGTGGTGAAGTATTTCATCGTCATGGCCTCAATTTATTTGGTCGTTGGTACCTCGATTGGTGTCTATATCGCCTCAGAGCTGGCTTGGCCTTTTTTAAACGACCTTGGTACTGATTTACCTTATTTCCAATTCGGCCGCCTCAGACCGCTACACACCAACGCAGTGATTTTCGCTTTTGGTGGTTCGGCCTTAATGGCTTCGGCCTTTTATATTGTCCAGCGCACCAATCAAACTAAGCTCTGGTCTAATAAAATGGCGTGGTTTACCTTTTGGTCGTGGAACTTGGTCATCCTTTTAGCGGTAATAACCCTACCATTGGGCTTAACCCAATCTAAAGAGTACGCAGAGCTAGAATGGCCGATTGATATTCTCTTAACCATTTCTTGGGCGAGTTATATGTATAACTTTATCATGACTATTCACATCCGTGATCGCAACAAGGTGCCACACGTCTATGTGGCTAACTGGTTCTTTATGGGAATGATGGTGATGGTGACTTACCTTCACGTGATTAACAACCTTTCTATTCCGGTAGATTGGTTTAAATCTTATTCAATCTATTCTGGTGTACAAGATGCAATGATTCAATGGTGGTGGGGCCATAATGCGGTTGGTTTCTTCCTTACAGCAGGCTTCTTAGGCATGATGTATTACTTTGTGCCAAAACAAGCAGAGCGTCCAATTTATTCTTACCGTCTATCAGTGATTCATTTTTGGGCACTGATGTTTGGTTACGTGTGGTTAGGCGCTCACCACCTTCAATATACAGCGTTGCCAGATTGGGCGGGCTCATTAGGTGTAACCATTTCATTAGCCATGATCATTCCATCATGGGGTGGTGCGATTAACGGCATCTTAACGCTTTCAGGTGCATGGGAGCGCTTACGTGAAGACTACATCTTGCGCTTTTTGATTATGTCATTGGCCTTCTATGCTATGAGTACTTTTGAAGGCCCAGTGATGGCAGCGAAAACGGTTAACGCCCTATCACACTATACAGACTGGACTATTGGCCACGTACACTCAGGCGCATTGGGTTGGAATATTATGGTGGCCTCGGGTGCGCTATATCATATGGTTGAGAAAATATTCAATGTTCGATTGTCACAAAAGTTACTAGGCATTCACTTCTGGGTGCATACCATTGGTACAGTTACTTACATCATAGCAATGTGGGTGTCAGGCATTATGCAAGGTCTTATGTGGCGTGCTTATGATGAATACGGTACGTTGGCTTACACTTTCGCCGAATCAGTATCAGCCATGCACCCTTATTATGCAATGCGAGCAGCAGGCGGCGCACTAGTGGTGTTAGGTGCAATCACCATGTTAATCAATATTATTATTACCATTCGTAAGTCGAACCGAGAGCAGGTTTCTGCTCAAGTGGCAACGGCATAGGAGGAGAGAACAATGGCAAATAAAAACGGAAAAGAAAGCTTGCAAGTAAAATTTGAAAAAAACATTTTTGCAATGTATTTGGCTATGGCGTTCGCAGTGTCATTAGCTGGTATTGTAGAAATTGTGCCTTTGTTTACCAATCCTGATGCGGTTAAGGATGAGGTAGTAATGCCAGACGGTTCAACTAAAAGCTTGTTGTGGCAACGTGCAGAGGGTCAAAAGCTAGCAGATTGGAAGCCAGGCGATGGTGTGCGTCCTAACACAGCGCTAGAAGTAGCCGGTCGAGATATTTACCAACGTGAAGGTTGTTACCTGTGTCACTCACAGATGATCCGACCATTTAGAGATGAGAATGAACGCTATGGTCATTTCTCTTTAGCAGTCGAATCAAAATACGATCACCCATTTCAGTGGGGGTCTAAACGTACAGGCCCTGATTTAGCACGTGTTGGTGGTAAGTATTCAGATGAGTGGCATATCTTGCACATGCGCCATCCACAAGCGCTAGTGCCAGAATCAGTGATGCCAAAATATCGCTTTTTAGACAGCGCAATGGTTGATGGTGAAAGTATTCAAGCACATATGAAAGGTCTAAGAAAAGTGGGTGTGCCTTATACTGATGGTGATATTGCTGAGGCTGCAGACTTGGTCAAAGGTAAAACCGAAATGGACGCCATGGTAGCGTATTTGCAATCACTGGGCAATATGATTAAATTCGAAGATGGCGTGGTTTACCGCGAATAAATGACACTGGTTGATAAAATTGGTGCCGTGACAGCACTCATCCTATTTGTTTTAATGGTGAGCGCTTATTTTTATGCTTTTAGGCCTAAAAATAAAAAAAAATTTGAAGAATTAAATAACTTTGTCAATAAAGAACAATAGCGAGGAGAGTAACAATGGGCGAACATAAAAATCCATATCCAGGCGAAAACAATACTGGCCATTTTTGGGATGATGATAACGATATTAGAGAGTTAAACAATCGTCCGCCAAGATGGTACATGTGGGCACTTTATTTAGGCATCATTGCTATCCCTATTTATTCATTTTATTACCCGACCATCCCTTGGTTTGGTGAGCACACCAAAGGTACGGCAGGCTGGACACAGATTGTTGAATATAAAGAAGGCGTTAAGCAGCTTGAAGATTATCGACAATCTAAGTTTGCTGACATAGAAAAAACCATTGCTGATCCTAAAACTTCATTAGAAGACATTGTTCGTGATGATGAGCTCAGAAGCTATTCTATTAAAACCGCCAAAGTATTGTTTGGTGATAACTGTGCGGCGTGTCATGGCGCGGGTGGCCAAGGTAATGACGGCTTCCCAGTATTGGCAGATGATGATTGGCTGTATGGCGGTACATTGGCGCAAATTAGCACTTCCATTACCAATGGCCGTAAGGGTAATATGCCGGCGCGTATGATGGGTATTTCGGATGCCGATGCAGACACACTGGCAACCTTCTTGGTTGAAACCGGTAAGGGTGCGGCCGGCAAACCAAACCCCGCTTCTAAATCACTTTACATGACCAAAGGTTGTATCGGTTGTCATGGGCCAACCATGAAGGGTAATGTGTTTATGGGTAGTGCTAACTTAAGTGACGGTATTTATCGTTTTAAAGCTGACGACCAGAAAGCATCGGTTATTCGCACTATCTTACATGGTGTAAATCAAGGTCATAAGCCACTCACACAAGATGCTGTTATGCCGTCTTTTGGCGCATCGAAAGTAATCGATAAAACCCAAATTAAAAAGCTGGCCGTGTATGTTCACCAGTTGGGCGGTGGCGTTGCGGTGAAGCCGAAACCTAAACCGAAAAAAGTAGTCGCTAGCGCTGCTGCACCTACTGCTAAAGCAGGTAGAGGCGGTAAAGAGCTCTATGCAAAATGTCAGGGTTGTCATAACGTTGGCGTAGGCGGCGCTCCTAAGTATGGTGATAAGGCAGCATGGGCGCCACGCATTAAGCGCGGCATGGATGATTTGTTAAAGGTTGCTAAAGCCGGTAAAGGCATGATGCCACCAAAAGGTACTTGTATGGACTGTACCGATGATGAGCTTAGGGCAGTTATTCAGTACATGATGGAAAGTGCAGGTGCGCCAAAGGCAAAGAGCGCCGTTAAAGTTAGTCCATTCAAAGCAGTTGTCGCTAGTGGTGATTCATTTGATGCTGTGATCAAAGCCGCAGACGCAAACTATAAAAAAGCACTGGCCGCTAAAATGGCTTGGCGTGATACCGGAAAGATGATTAAAGACGCAAAGAAAACTAAAGACGTTGCCTTGGCTAAAGCTGCAAACAAGCAAGCAGTCAATGCATTGGCACAATCTGCAGTTGCAGGCGCTGCTGGCCCTAGTTTTTAAGTCTTATATAAAAAAACAAAAAAGTGCCCTTTTATTAGGGTATTTTTTCGTCTGTGTTGAATGAAAATTAGATTAGATTTTTTTGTAAATAATCATTGAGCGATTTGACCGTTTGGGTATAATTTCAAATTGTTGCCGAAGTAGCACAGTTGGTAGTGCAACTGATTTGTAATCAGTAGGTCACCAGTTCGAGTCCGGTCTTCGGCACCATATTAAAAACCCATCGTGATTTTCACCGTGGGTTTTTTTATATTTATTTCTGATTCAAAATTAACCATTACTAATAGACTTGCATGTCAATATGAATCGTGTACGATAGTACTTTGGTAAATTAAATTTTTACTGAAATTAAAACATAACTCTACAAGGGGAAAATATGAAAAACGTAACAAAAGCAATCGCAATTGCAACAGTAGTAGCAGCAACATCAGCATCAGCATTTATGCACGACAATAATAATGGCTGGGGTGGTAATAACATGGGTCCATTTAGTGGTGGTAACAATTGGGGTCCTATGACTGGTGGTAACAACATGGGTCCATTTATGGGTGGTTCTAATGCTGGTCCTTTCTCAGGTGGTCAGAACATGGGTCCATTCGGTGGTGGTTCTAATGCTGGCCCTTTTTCTGGTGCCCAAAATTGGGGCCCTTTCCAAGGTGGCAACAACTGGTTAAACAATACTGATTTCGGTACAAAGTTTAACACTAGCAACAAGACTGACACAAGCGGTTCTGGCGCTGCTGATGGTTCTGCTTCTGGTGCAGGTGATGCAAACGCTAAAGGTGTTGCAGATGCTTACGCTAAAGGCGTTGCAGATGCACAAGCACAAGCACAAGCTGATGCTTACGCTAAAGGCTATGCTGATGCACAAGCATCAGGCACTGCGTCTTCAGACGACGCTGCTAAGTAATTTTTAAATAAATTACGCTAAAGACCACCCGAGAGGGTGGTTTTTTATTGGGCGATCGAAAAATCAAATTTTTATTAAGTTTTAGTATCTTAACCAGTTAAGTCCCAAGTTTTAATAGTGCAAAATAAACTTAAAAATCTCCACCCCCCCCATCTTTGTTTATAATTGAGTGATTAATGTTGTAACGTGGTTTATTCAGAGAAATTTTCTGATTAATTTCTCGACCTCCTCAACCCTTACGGCATTAACCAAACATTCTAAGGAGAGAGAAAAAAGTGTGAAGAATAGAAGGACGCGCCTATATTGGCGCTTTTTTATGCCCATTTCAAAAATTTCCAAAATTTTCAATTTACAGCCTTTTAGGGTTTATTCCTTGATAAGCACAGCATTTAAAACGCTTAAAACAGCGTTTATTATGGTTTTTAGGTAAATTTTTGCTGATTTTCAGAGGGGTGAGTGGCTTTACACCTCAAGAATCTACCTTGGAGCATTATTTGCTAAATTTTAGTGGTGCATGCAAATATCATACTTAAAGTCACCGTATTCAGAGCCAACAGCAAAACCCAGTTTTCTAAAATTATCTAATAATATCGAAGTTTGGATCAAGGTTTAACTTAAATATTTTTGGCTGAATCCTAGGGTTGATTTGTAACTGATCAAATGCAATTACAATGGTTTGCTCTAGTTCATTATTCATTGAAATGGCATGTAATAGGTTGTCTTTAAAGCCAAATTTTAATGTTTGGGTTGATGTGTTCGTTGTGTACCAGTCGATATGGTTCTCTTGATGAGAGAAAATTGGCAGATTTTGCAAGGTGCTGGGTTTGTTAATTAGCCAATAAAGGGGCGTTTGTGACAGATCTTGGATTTGTTGTAAGCTGGCTTGTTCAAGTTCAGTATCGACCAGCCATAGTTCATCATTATTCAGGAGTAATATTTGCTCATTAGGTTGTGTGGTGTACCAGCGTAGTTGTTGCGGGCGTTTAAAAGTTAAAGTGCCCGATGTGGTGCTGAGCAGTGAGTGTGTGTCGCTGTAGGTTGTTTGGGTGAAATTGGCTTTGAGTGATTCAAGCGAATTAAAAAAATCAGCAAACTGATGGTTGGTGCTAAGCGCTGTATTGGCCCAAAAAATGGACAACACAACCAGGATTTTAGTCATCAGTATTGATCGGTTCTGGCGCTAAGACTTGACGGTTGCCAGCACTGTTCATGGTACTAACCACACCACTAGCCTCCATGTCTTCAATAATACGTGCAGCACGGTTGTAACCAATGCGCATGCGTCGTTGCAAGCTAGAGATCGAAGCACGGCGTGATGAAGTTACGATTTGTACCGCTTCATCATAAAGCGCATCAAGCTCGCCAGTCACACCGCTACTGTTGCTACCTTCATGTGAATCAGCTGATTCACTATGAGCATTAAGAATGCCATCAAGGTAGTTTGGCTGTGAGTTTTTGCGCAAGAAATCAACCACACGAGTGATTTCATCATCATCAACAAAGGCGCCGTGGACACGGGTTAGGTGTGAAATACCTGGAGTCATATAAAGCATATCACCCATACCGAGTAATTGTTCTGCACCACCTTGGTCGAGAATAGTGCGAGAATCTACCTTGCTTGACACTTTAAAGGCAATGCGGGTTGGTATGTTAGATTTAATTAGACCGGTGATAACATCCACGCTTGGACGTTGTGTGGCGATAATAAGGTGAATGCCAGCAGCACGCGCTTTTTGCGCTAGACGCACAATCAGTGCTTCCACACGCTTGGCTTTGGCACGGTCTTCTTGGGCGAGTGCACCGAGCATGTCAGCATATTCATCAATCACCAACATAATCAAAGGAAGTTTTTCGAGTTCAGGGGCAGTTTCCCCTTCTTCAGCTGTGTTGGTGTTAAAAGAAGGGTCTAATAATGGCGTGCCTTTGTTTTTGGCTTTTTTGAGTTTTTCGTTAAAGCCTTCAATATTACGCACACCAAATTTAGCCAATAATGAATATCGGCGTTCCATCTCATTCACACACCACCACAAGGCTGAGGACGCTTGATTCATGTCGGTTACCACTGGGGTGAGTAAGTGTGGAATATCAGCGTAGCAAGCAAGCTCAACAATCTTAGGGTCGATCATGATCATGCGTACTTCGTCAGGCTTGGCTTTGTATAACACACTTAAAATAATTGCATTAATACCAACAGACTTACCCATGCCGGTCGCACCTGCCACCAATAAGTGTGGCATCTTAGACAAATTGGCAATCACCGGTAGTCCGTTAATATCTTTACCTAGGCCCATCGTCAACACTGAAGCGGACTTAGCGAAGACCTCAGAAGCGAGGATTTCTTTTAGACTGATCATTTCGCGTTCAGCGTTTGGAATTTCTAATCCAATCACCGGTTTGCCTGGAATCACATCAACAATGCGCACGCTCTCAACCAGTAATGCTCTAGCAAGGTCTTTGTTTAGATTCATGATTTGTGAAACCTTAACCCCTGGCGCTAATGAAAGCTCAAATTGAGTAACGACAGGGCCTGGAGTAACGGTGGTAATATTGACCTCAAAACCAAAGTCTTTGAGTTTAATCTCTACTTGGCGCGACATGTCTTCGAGCGCTTGTTCAGAATAACCTGAAGTATTGGTACTGATTTCATCCAGTAAAGACAGATCAGGCAAACCACTTAAGGCTTTAGTGTTGAATAGATTGGACGAAGCAGGCGTAACTTTTTTGATTTTTTTATTGGATTTTATTTTAGCGGATTTAACTTTGGCTATAACCCCTGGTTTTTTGGTGTTGGTTTGTTTGGGTGTAATCACTAATTTTGCCGCTTTTTTAGCTTTTGTTTTTTCTCGAGAAGCTTTAAACTTGGCCAATAATGCACCAAGCACGCCGCCAGTTGAAGTGAAAATATTGGCCCATGAGGCGGTGCTGGCAATGCTAAAGCTGATCATCATAATACTTAGATAGACAATAAATGAGGCAGAACCAAACAGTGTGCCAAAGTAGCCATGCATCATCTCACCAATCCAACCACCTGCAGGGTCAGCGGTATTTTGTGCCAGTATTGCAGCACTGAAGGCAACCATTACTATCATGGCAACCAAACGAATCATCGAGACAGAGCGATTAGCCGGTTTTTCCCCTGTGTTTTTGTGGATGTTGTAACCCAACCAAATCAACGAGATTGGGATTAAGTAAGCACTATAGCCTAGAATTGATAAAGAGATATCACCCAGATAAGCACCAAACACACCGGCCAAATTGATTACAGGTTCGGTTAGTGCAACATCACCTGACCATGGGTTTTCTGTTGGCGAGTAAGTAACCAATGCTGCAAAATACACCAAGCCCAAAGTGCTAAGTGCAATAAACAATACCTCGTTCATGGTTCGAGATCGTGGTTTTTGTGTGGTTTTTCTACTGCTTGAGGGGTTATTTTTTTTCAAGGTGATTTCAGCTTACTTTATAATGTTTGGAATAATAGAGTTTTTGTGTATAAGTATAAAGGATTGGTATTTAAATGAGTGAAAATAAACATTGTAAGACGTTGATTATTGGTTCGGGCCCTGCTGGCTATTCTGCTGCAGTGTATGCAGCAAGAGCTAACCTAAGCCCTGTGATTGTTAGTGGCATGGAGCAAGGCGGACAATTAATGAGTACTACTGATGTGGATAACTGGCCGGGTGACAATGAAGGTGTACAGGGCCCAGATTTAATGACACGTATGCAGCAACATGCTGAGCGTTTTGATACTGAAATTATTAATGACTACATTATCGATGTTGATTTTTCTAAACGACCATTTACACTGAATGGTGCAGCTACAACTTATACGGCTGATGCAGTGATTATTGCTACCGGTGCAAGTGCACGTTATTTAGGTTTAGAGTCAGAGGAAGCATTTAAAGGCAAGGGTGTTAGTGCCTGCGCCACTTGTGATGGATTCTTTTATCGTGGTCAGAGAGTGGCGGTTATTGGTGGTGGCAATACGGCTGTTGAAGAAGCATTATTTTTGTCCAACATTGCCGATCATGTCACCATTGTTCACCGTCGTGATAAGTTTTCTAGTGAAAAGATTTTGTCTGATCAATTAATTGAAAAGGCGAAGACCGGCAACATAACCATTGAATACAATCATAACTTAGATGAAGTATTGGGCGACGCCATGGGCGTGACAGGCTTAAGATTAAAAGGTAATGACGGCAAGACTAAAGAAATTGATGTGCATGGTGTATTCATTGCCATTGGCCATACGCCAAATACAGGTATTTTTGAAGGCCATCTAGAGATGAAACACGGCTACATTCAAATACAAAGTGGCACGCAAGGCAACGCCACACAAACCAGTGTTGAGGGTGTATTTGCAGCGGGTGATGTGGCAGACCATGTTTATCGTCAGGCGGTTACCTCGGCAGGCACAGGCTGTATGGCAGCGCTTGATGCTGAGAGGTTCATAGGCGAATAGTTCGTCATTATTAATAAGATTATTCGGTATAATTCTGACTTTTAAGGCCACATAGCTCAGTTGGTAGAGCAAGGGATTGAAAATCCCTGTGTCCCTAGTTCAATTCTAGGTGTGGCCACCATATTCAATAAAAAGCGCACCTTTCGGTGCGCTTTTTATTTGTAAGTTTGTAAAGGCTTATACGCCCGGCATATAATTCATGACTAAACCAATAATGACTAAGGTTAGAAACGCACCAGCTAACATGGCCATAACGACACACACTTGGGTAATTGCACATTTGGGTGAGCCAATTTCTTGACCATCATATTTCATCATATTTATTTTCTCCTCAAGATAAAAAATAGTTGTTTTATTACTTCAATTTCAATATTAACATAATTGAAAACCTTGGCATGACTATCATTATTGGCTAATATTGATAGGATCAGTCATGAGCTTTTACCTTGGTTTTATTCTATATTATGTTTTAATTATATAATAAACTTGACATATTAGAATTTCATGATATAATATGTTTCATGTTGCCACTCTCCCCCAAGAATTATTCTCTCCTCAAGAGATAAGGTGGCAGCATACCTAATTAACTAAAAGACAAATAAAATGAAACTAATGATTATGATTAACACGATTGCACTGGCGCTATTATTAGCGGCAACAAGTGCGTCTGCTGAGGCTTCTAAGCCTTACGCTGTGTTTAATCCATTAGCAATGTTTGATCTTGTACCGAAAACACCTATGCAAAGAGCAGACAGTGCTTTTTATAACTACGGTAATAAGGGTTATGATTTTGTGGTTGAAGCGTTACCAATACCGGTGGCTAGTGTGCCACATCAAGTAGCGAGCTTAGACAAGCGTTAATAAACAACGGCCGCACTCATTGTGACCTTACCTGCTTGATCAAGTAAATCTTTACTTACTCTAATTTTTAATTGCTCATTTTTGGGCTTTGTACGCATGCGAGCAGTGAATTTCTGACCCTCAAAAGACAACTTAATACGATAACCCTGAAGCGACTTTAAAATTCTTTTTTGATAACCTACCTTCCAACAACCTGGTGCCATTGATTGACAAGGTTTGCTGACCCTTTCAATTTTGTAATTCATATAGATTGGCTCAATAGAATCAATGCTGGCATTAATCACGTGTGTTCTTGCAAATACATTGTTAGAGAGAAGGAATAGTGTTGCTAGGAGTGCTAAGATTCCTTTGTTGGGGTATTGCTTAACGTCTTTACGCATACTTTTTAGTCCTTGTAATGGAAATAAATTTACAATCTATATTATATAGTTCTAATATTATGGTATAATAATACTTAGAAGATCATATTCTCTCCCCCGAGATATATTGCATGATTTTCTAATAGGTAGTCGTTTTTTTTATTCTCCTCAAGTTTAGTTAGGCGGCTACCTCCTCCTCAAGATTTAAGCGCTTTACGGAAACCATAATAACAACATGCAAACACTTTGCAACACTATCATTAAAGCGTAATTTTATAATATACTGATTAAAGGCCAGAACTGGCCATAACATGATTACAACAGGGTTTTCTAGTGCAGTAGCTCTGGAGAAATATAGTCTTGTTTAGAAGGCTGTAGTGTTTCTTGGATAAGCAGAGTTCCTATGCGTACAAATTCGATAATTTCACTCAAGTCTTGTGCATTTTGTTCGTTATCGAGCACTTCGGCATCGAGTTTGGATATTTCACTAAAATCTTTAATCATTTCGAGTACGTCTTCATCGTTGGTAGAGATTTTTTGCAGTCCTAGACCGACTAAAAATCCTTGACACCACTGAATAAGTGTATCGGCTTGCTCTCTGAGCGCGCAATCTTCGTCTGCAATGAGTAGTTGAAAGTTTAGTGTGGCATCACTCAGCTGTAATAAGGTGTTGTTGTAGATTTGTGCGAGTTGTTCGTGAGCAGATTTTTCGCTAAGGTTGTTAAGGTCAATACTAACTAACACTTCCCCCAACCAATCGTCTAGAGCTAAGTCGGGTTTGATACAAGCAAATCCGCACAAAATACCATGTGCGCTGGCAATGGTATCATCGGTATTTAAATGGTGTAGGACGCTTTTAACATCGTCATAGTCAATTAAGTTATCCATGATTAGGATTTACCCGCTAAGATTTCCATCACCGCCATACGTACGGCGATACCGTTGGTAACTTGTTGTAAGATAACGGATTGATTACCATCAGCAACGGAAGAGTCGATTTCAACGCCACGATTGATTGGCCCTGGATGCATAACAATGGCATCTGGCTTTGCCAGTGTTAGGCGTTCAGCAGTTAGTCCGTAATTGTCAAAGTATTCTTGTTCGTTAGGAATATCAGCCTCTAGCATGCGTTCTTTTTGTAGGCGCAGCACCATGACCACGTCACAATCTTTTAAACCATCTTGGATATTATCAAAGCATTGAACCGAAGCGCAGCGATCAGAGCCATATTGTAAACCGGCCGGTGCAATCAAGCGAATATCTGTTGTGCCCAAAGTTTTTAGCGCTTGAATATCTGAGTGTGCCACACGTGAATGGACAATATCGCCAACAATGGCCACAGACAAGTTTTGAAAGCTTTGTTTGTGCTGACGAATGGTGAGCATATCTAACAATGCTTGAGTTGGATGGGCGTTAGTGCCATCGCCAGCATTGAGAACAGCAACTCCTTGTAAATTTTCAGCCACGTGATGCGGTAAGCCACTTTGTTTGTGGCGAATCACAAACATGTCGATTCGCATGGCTTTAAGCGTGTGCATAGTATCGAGCAGGGATTCGTTTTTCTTGGTGGCCGAGTTGGCCAAGTCAACGTTGATGATATTGGCGCTGGTGCGTTTGCCTGCAATTTCAAAGGTATTTCGAGTACGAGTGGATGGCTCAAAGAATAAGTTAGCCACACTCATGTCATCAAGGGCTTTGGATTTTTTTAGATTGCCGGCATCGTCAATTAGACCATCGGCGATATCAAGAATGTGAGTTAAGTGTTTTTTGGAAAGACCTTCAAGGCCTAATAAATGGATTAGCTTGCCCTCAGGGCTAAGTTGAACATCGTTGCTAATCAAATCTTTTTTCATTTAACCATGTTTGCAATATTAATTGTGCTGAGCGCTTATCAACTTCACCGCGCTCGGCGTTTGGATGATAATGGTTATATTTTAATTGGTTTTTAGCATCAGATGAAGATAAATACTCATCAATCATTTCAGTTTTGATGCTGTAGCGAGCCTCAAGTTTTCTGGCAAAGGATTTGGCAATAAAGGTCATTTCTTGCTCTTTACCATCTTGGTCAAAGGGTAGTCCGACAATCAATAAATCTGCAGGATGAGTTTGGATGATTTGATCAAAACCCGCCCAGTTAGTTGAGCCATTTTTGTGGTGGGTTACCACTTCAATACCGCTGGCTTGTGAGGTTAAACTATTGGCAATGGCAACACCGGTGCGCTTGGTGCCAACATCAAAACCCAAATAAGTTTTAACACTCACGGGGCTTGTAATTGTTGTAACAATTGATAGCCAACATAACCATCAATAGGCAAGTTAGTGTCGCGTTGATATTGGCGCGTGGCACCGCGGGTCTTAGGGCCAGAAATACCATCGGGTTCGCCAGTATCAAAGCCCAGCTGATTGAGTGAAGTTTGGATAAATTTAATATCATCACGACTTAAAGAGGGTTCGGTAATCGGCTTGGCAACTAATGCACTTGTGCCGGCAAGACGATCAGACAAATGGCCCACAGACAAAGCGTAGAGGATTGAACGATTCCACCTTAAGATAGCGTGGAAATTACGATACGCCAAAAAAGCCGGGCCGTTATAGCCCATCGGTAAGACTAATGATGCTTTCATAGTAGAGTCAGGCAAATCTTCGTTGGTTGCTGTGCGTACGCCAAGTGATTGCCATTCGTTCACGGTTTTTTTGGTGTTAAGATTGGCCAGTTGGTATTCAAAGTTTAATGGAATAGTGACTTCACGCCCCCAGCGCTCACCTCGGTGCCAGCCAATTTTTTGTAAAAAGTTAGCAGCACTGGCAAAAATATCAGCTTTGTTATCCCACAATCCGATCGTGCCATTACCATCAGCATCAACGCCATAAGCGGCAACATTGGTTGGCATGAATTGGACATTGCCCATCGCACCCGCCCACGAGCCTTGCGCATCTGGCGGGATTTTATTGTCATCGATGAGTTTAAGCAGCGCAAGTAATTGTGTGGTAAAAAAAGCGGAACGTCTTTCATCGAAACTCAAGGTGGTTAGAGATCGTACTAAATTTAAGTTGCCTGTGTTGCTACCATAGTTAGTTTCCAAACCCCAAAAGGCGACAATAATGTGTGGGGGTACCCCATATTTTTGATAATTATGTTGAAAGGTAGCTTGATGTTCTCGCAGTAATTTCTTACCATTTTTAAGTCGGTAAGGGCTAACTCTTGAGCCTAGATAGCGCCAGAAGTTTTGGCTAAATTCTGCTTGTGATCGATCAAACTTAATTACTTTAGGATTGGGGGTTAACCCGTAAAAGACTTGATCGAGTGTGGTGGTTGATATGCCCTGGCTGATGGCTTGAGTGCGGATATCCGCTAAGAATGATTCAAAGCTACGCGCAGTGGTATCATTTGCGTATGCAGATGTCGTTAACAATAAGCAGAAAATAAGTCTTAACATGTCAAAATTATAATGTCTAAGTTGTTCATCTATGTCTTCTTTTTGTTCTTGAGTGCTTGTGGTGTTAATCAGCCAACACAGGTAATCACCGGCGCAACCATGGGCACTACTTATACGGTTAAAGCCATTGACTCAGGCGTTTCCAAATTACAAATCGAGCAGGTGTTAGATCAAGTTAATAAAACCTTCTCAACTTGGGATCCAAAATCAGAGTTATCTTTACTGAATCGCCAACCAACCAACCAATGGATTGACGTATCGAGTGAGTTGTTTTTTGTTTTAAACCAATCACAAAAAGTTTATCAACAAACCCAAGGTTATTTTGACCCTGGTATTGGTCGTTTGATTGATGCATGGGGTTTTGGTGTTGTCAAGGTGGTGCAAAAACCGAACCAAGCACGGGTGGATGAATTGTTGCCATTGTCATCTATTCAGTATTTGCAATTAAACAAGGGTCGAGTAAAAAAGATCAAAGCTATTCATCTGAACTTGTCAGCCATCGCTAAAGGTTTTGGGGTTGATCAAGTAGCACGCTTACTCAAGAAGCACCATGTTAAAGATTTTCTTGTAGAGATTGGTGGTGAGGTGATTGCCAGTGGCAAACAGCGTGATCGATATTGGACGCTTGGCATCGAACAACCAAGCGGTGCCAATCCGATTGCCATAGTTTTAAACAATCAAGCCATTGCCACTTCGGGCAACTACCGTAATTATTTTGTTTGGGAAGGTAGGCGCTATATGCACATTTTGACACCGAGTAGTGGCTTGCCGGCCAGCACCGATCTAGCGTCAGTGAGCGTGCTTAATGCACAAGCTATGATGGCCGATGCTTACGCAACTGCGATGATGGTGATGGGCAGTGAAAAAGCAACTGAGTTGGCTAAGCAGCTTAATTTGTCGGTTGTACTGATATTGAATAAACAACATGATTTTAAAGTGGTAAAAATAAACCCATGAAACCTTTAGCGGAAGATTTAAGACCACAAACATTGGATGATTTTTTTGGTCAATCACATTTGTTAAACGACAACCACCCACTTAAACAGGCGATTAATCGTCAGCAACTACATTCAATGATTTTGTGGGGCCCATCAGGCACAGGAAAAACCACCTTAGCACGTATTATTGCCAGCCAAGTTGATGGTCATTTTGCACAAATGAGTGCGGTGTTAGATGGCGTTAAGGAGCTACGAGTGGTGGTTGAAAACGCTAAGAAATTTCAAAATATTGGGCAAAAAACCCTTCTATTTGTTGATGAAATACACCGGTTTAACAAAGCACAACAAGACGGGTTTTTGCCGCATATCGAGTCAGGCCTTATTACACTGATTGGTGCTACCACTGAAAATCCATCGTTTGAACTTAATCGGGCTTTACTCTCACGTTTGAGTGTGTATGTGCTTAATCCTTTAAGTGTGCAGGAGTTATCTCAAATACTAGACCGAGCGTTGGCGCATGAACAGCTTGAGTTAAATGATAAAGAAGTAAGCACACAAATTATTAATGCCAGTAGTGGTGATGCGCGTCGTTTGATTAACATTGTTGAACAAATTGCCTTGGCTAAGTTAGCCATATTAGATACGCAATCAGTTGGACAATTGTTACAAGATAAAATCAGCGTTTTTGATAAGGGCGGCGATATTTTTTATCAACAACTTTCTGCTTTTCATAAATCGGTGCGCGGCTCTTCACCCGATGGTGCGCTTTATTGGATGGCCAGAATGTTGGTGGCTGGCTGCGACCCTAAAACCATTGCCAGACGACTATTGGCCATCGCCTCAGAAGATATTGGTAATGCCGACCCAAGAGCGTTAGAAATCACCCTTAACGCATGGAATGTGTATGAGCGTTTGGGCGATAAAGAGGGGTGTCGTGCCATTGCTCAAGCGGCTACGTACTGTGCAGTAGCGCCTAAATCTAACGCGGTTTATAAAGCTTTTAATCAGGCAATGAGTGAAGCAAAAGCAAGCGCTGATTTGGATGTGCCTAAGCACTTATGTAATGCCCCAACCGCACTAATGAGTGATTTAGGCTATGGTGAAGGTTATCGATACGCGCATGATGAGGTGGGTGGTATCGCCAAAGGCCAAACTTATTTTCCTGAGGTGCTGGGTGAGCAGCAATATTATGTGCCGACAGACCGAGGTTTAGAGATTAAAATCAAGGAAAAATTAAAGCAATTAAGGGATCAACAATGACTTTCTTACCCACCGTACTAGCGATTGGCGTTGGCGCAACCATTGGTGCAAGTATGCGTTATTACTTAACGCAATTTATGAACACGACGTTTGGCCCGGCTTTTCCTTACGGCACCTTAAGTGCGAATATTATTGGTTCGTTTTTGGCGGGCGTACTGGTGGTGATCGTTTTAGAAAAGGCTGCATTGCATGAAGTTTACCGTTTATTGCTGTTGATTGGCCTTACTGGCTCTTTAACCACGATGTCAACTTTGTCTTGGGAGTCAGTAGAAATGATTAGCTTAGGACATTACGGGCAAGCCAGTGTTAATATATTGTTGAATGTGTTGTTGTCGTTATCAGCAGCGGGTGCTGGCGTGGTGCTTACTCGGTATTTATTTGCTGTTCAATAGCATCGAATAATACACCAGCAATATTGAGATTAAATTGCGCATCAAGCTCACGAATACAAGTAGGACTAGTGACATTAATTTCAGTAATGTAGTCACCAATCACATCAAGCCCAACAAACATAAGGCCTTTGTCTTTTAGCGTAGGACCAATTTGTTCACATAAATAGTAGTCTCTATCACTTAAAGGCTGGCCAATACCGGTTGCACCGGCGGCTAAGTTGCCTTTAAAGCTACCTTCAGCTGGCATGCGTGCCAAAGCGTAATCAATGGGTTTGCCGTTAATTAAGAGAATGCGCTTATCACCTTTAACAATATCGGATAAAAATGTCTGAGTCAAAATTTGGCGTGTGCCTTGGTGAGTTAAGTAATCTAACACTTCATCAATATTACGATCGCCATCAGTCAGTTTAAAAATATCGTTACCACCCATGCCATCTAGCGGTTTAACCACAACGGTTTTTTCTGCTTTAATAAAAGATTTAATTTGACCTATCTGAGTACTAATTAGCGTTGTCGGTATGCAGTGTGCAAAATTGAGAGCAAATAATTTTTCATTAGCATCCCTTAAAGACTGCGGCTTGTTAACGACCAAAACCCCATTATTTTCTGCTTGTTCAAGTAAGTAAGTGGCGTAAATATAATCCATATTAAACGGTGGATCCTTACGCATTAAGATGGCATCAAATTCACCCAGTTCAATTGTTTGCTTGGGCTGTTTCTCAAACCAATTGTCTGGGTGATCAACCACTGTGGTTTTTGATGTATGGGCGAGTATTTTGTCTTGCTCAGCAAATAGGTCAGTTGTATCGAATGTGTAGATTTCCCAACCACGTCGGTCTGCCTCAAGCATCATGGCCAATGAAGAATCTTTTTTGGGATTGATATTAGCAATATCATCCATGAGTACGGCGAGTTTCATAGTCTATATTATACTTTGGATTAGGGCATTGAAAGATAATCAAAAATAGGTACAATAACCCGCTTGAGGAGAAGATACATTTGGCTTATACAACATTAACACTAACAAACGCTGAAACTGGAGAAGTGAAATACGCCCCCGTGGGTTTTTCCTGGACTTCTTTGTGCTTGTTCTTTTGTCCGGCTATTTATCGCCGTGATTGGAAGTCAGTCATATTAATGGCGCCTTTGTGCATATTGACATTGGGGCTGGCAAATATTGTGTTTTTCTTTACTTATAATAAGCTTTACGTCAAACACCTATTAGCAAGAGGTTATAAAATTAAAGTACATGGTGCAAGCCATGTTTCTAAATCTGGCCTTTAAAGAATTGATTTATTTTTAGTAAAGCCTTTGAAATAACTTAGGTTTTTACTGGACAACACCACCATAAGAGCGTATTATTGCCGCCTTTAGTGCGGGGTGGAGCAGTACGGTAGCTCGTCGGGCTCATAACCCGAAGGTCATAGGTTCAAATCCTGTCCCCGCTACCAAAAAATTACGACCCCCTTTTTAGGGGGTTTTTATTAATCTTTATTTGATGATAAATTAATGGCAAAAGTTGCTGACAAAATTGAAGCATTAATCGATCCGGTGATTAACGACATGGGCTACGAGCTCGTGGGGATTGAATATGTTGCCAGTGGCAAGCACAGCACTTTGAGGATTTATATTGACTCAGAGAATGGTATTGGTGTCGATGACTGTGAGACAGTGTCGAGACAAATTAGTGCCATTTTTGATGTGGAAGATCCAATTGCAAGCCAGTACAATTTAGAAGTATCATCACCAGGCATAGAGCGCCCCTTGTTTCATATTGGGCATTATCAGCGCTTTTTAGGTCACGATATTAAATTACGATTGGTTAGGCCAATCAACGGGCAAAGAAAATTTGTTGGTGCAATCGGTAGTGTTAGTGAAGCTAACAATAGCGTTGAACTAGTAACGGAGTTAGGTCCAGTAATGCTGGATATTGAGTTAATTGAAAAGGCGAATTTAGTCGCCAACTTTTAAGCAGGAGAAAGACGTGGAAGGTAAAGAATTATTTTTAATGGTTGAGGCAATTTCTAATGAGAAAAACATCTCGCAAGAGGATGTGCTCGAGTCTTTAGAAGAGGCGTTAGCAGTTGCAACAAAGAAACGCAACAATATTGATGCGCATGTTGAAATTGATAGAAAAACCGGTGAGTTTAATACCTTTAGACAGTGGATGGTCATTGATGATGGTGAAAACTTTGTTGATGATGATGGTACTGAGTTTGATACAGAGTTACACATTTATGCTAAAGATGCGAACGGTGTAGCGGTTGATGATTTTGTACGCGAGCCAATGGAAACTGAAGAATTTGGCCGTATTGCTGCTCAAATCGTAAAACAAGTGATTATCCAAAAAGTACGTGAAGCGGAAAGAGAAGTGATTGTTGGAGACTACACAAAGCGTGTGGGCGAGGTAATTATGGTAACCGTTAAACGTGTTGATCGAGGCAATGCCTATGTTGACATGGGTGGTGTTGATGGCATGATTTCTAAATTTGACCTAATTCCAAATGAATCAGTGCGTAAGAATGATCGTCTAAGAGCTTATATTAAAGAAGTTAAATCAAGCCCACGTGGTGCGCAAATTTTCTTGAGCCGTACAGTGCCAGAAATGATGGTTGAGTTATTCGAGATGGAAGTGCCAGAGATTTCTGAAGGTGTGATTGAGATTATGGGCGGTGCTAGAGACCCTGGTTTGCGTTCAAAATTAGCGGTTAAAGCAAAAGACAAACGTCTTGATCCAATTGGTTCTTGTATTGGTATGCGTGGTGCACGCGTACAAGCGGTATCTAATGAACTTAACGGTGAGCGTGTCGACATCATTCTTTGGGATGAAGACCCTGCTCAGTTTGTGATCAATGCGATGGCGCCTGCTGAGGTAAGTGCGATTATCGTTGATGAAGACAAAAACTCAATGGATATTGCGGTTGAAGATGATCAGTTGGCATTAGCTATCGGTCGTGGTGGTCAAAATATTAAATTGGCTTCACGCTTAACGGGTTGGAAGCTTAATGTTATGTCCGTTGGTGAGGCAGATGACAAACAAGCAGAAGAAAATCAAAAGACCAGTGAGAAATTAGCTGAGAAGTTAGGGGTTGATTCTGAAGTAGCCGGCGTATTAATTGACGAAGGTTTTGGTAGTATTGACGAAGTTGCTGATGCAGATGCATCCAGTTTAGAAAGTATTGAAGAGTTTGATACGTCTATGGTTGAAGAATTACAAGAGCGTGCCTCTGATGCGCAGTTAGTACAGGCATTAGGTGATGCAGAATCTTCTGAAGTATTGATGAGTGTTGAAGGTGTTAGTGAAGACTTGGCACAAGCATTAATTGAATCAGATATTGCAACGGTAGATGATCTAGCAGAATTGTCAATTGATGAATTATTAGACATTCAAGTTATGGACACCGAAGTGGCATCGGCTGTTATTATGACCGCAAGAGAAAATGAAGGATGGTTTGATTAATTAAGTAAAAGTAAAAAAGAACTTAATTAAAAACAAATAAAAAATAGGCAAGCATTATGGCACACACAGTTCAAACGTTATCTAAATTACTGAAAAAGACTCCAGATGAAGTCCTTGCGATTCTAGCGAATGCAGGCGTTAATAACAAGAATGCAGACTCTGAAATTTCAGCCGAAGAGCGTAAAATTTTGATGGGCAGCTTGTCAAAGCGCTCAACCAGCAAATCTAGCATGTCGGTTTCACGCAAGCCTAGCACCAAAACAAGCGCAAGCACTGGCGGCGTTAAGGTTCAAGTTAAGAAAAAACGTGTTAAAAAAGCAGCGGTTGAAGCCAACGTCTCTGTTGATAATGAAGCGGCGCTTAAAGCGCAAGAAGCCTTAGATGCAGGCCGTAATGCAGATGAAAAATTATTAGCACAAGATGCCAAGCGTCAAGAGATGACGCGTTTGCAAAAAGAACAAGAAAAAACACAAAAAGAGCAACAAGAAGCTGCTAAACAAAAAGCAAAAGGAGAAACAACCGATAAGGCCAAAACACCTGCTGCTACTGAAGATAAAAAACCAAAACGTTTACACAAAGCTCCAGGTAATAATGGGCGTCGACAGCTGCATGTGGCTAGACACAACCCAAACCGAAAGCTGAAGAAAAAAGACAGAACACGTTTAAGTCAAAAAACTCAAGAAGAACAGGCACAGCACGGCTTCCAAAAGCCAGTTGAAAAAGTGATTCACGAAGTGGCGGTACCTGACAATATTAAAGTAATAGACCTTGCGCAGAAGATGACAACTAAAGCCGGAGAGGTACTTAAAGTATTAATGGGCATGGGCGTGATGGTGACACTGAATGATGTGATTGATCAAGATACTGCATTACTAGTGGTTGAAGAGATGGGTCATAAGGGTGTTGCTAGTAAGGAAGAAACCGTTGAGGACACGTTGATCGAACAATCAAAATCAACTGGTGATGAAAGCTTGAGACCACCAGTGGTCACCATTATGGGTCATGTTGATCATGGTAAAACTTCATTGCTAGACTATATTCGTAAGGCCAAAGTCGCTGATGGCGAAGCAGGTGGTATTACCCAGCACATTGGTGCTTACCAAGTTCAAGCAAACGATGGTGCTATTACCTTTATTGATACACCGGGACATGCAGCGTTCTCAAAAATGCGTTCTCGTGGCGCAAATTCAACTGACATTGTTATTCTAGTTGTGGCTGCTGATGATGGTGTAATGCCTCAAACGATTGAATCAATCAAGCATGCTCAAATTGCCGATGTGCCCATCATTGTAGCAATCAATAAAATTGACAAAGAAGGCGCGGATCTTGATAAGATCAAACAAGTACTTTCAACGCATGATGTGATCTCTGAAGACTGGGGTGGCGATGTAATGATGGTGCCGGTATCAGCTCACACGGGCGAAGGTATTGACGCCTTATTAGATGCCATTACATTAACAGCTGAGGTTTTAGAATTTTCAGCAGTGGTCAAAGGCCCAGCACAGGGCACCGTGCTAGAAGCGCGACTTGAAAAAGGTCGTGGTAAAGTAACAACCATCTTAGTGCAATCAGGCACCTTGAAAAAAGGTGACATCATGATTGCTGGCTTAGAATATGGAAAAGTTAAGCAAATTGTTAACGATCAAGGCAAAGTATTAAAAGAGGCCGGTCCATCGACACCGATTGAAGTATTGGGTTTATCAGGCGTGCCAAATGCCGGCGATGAAGTGTTAGTAGTAGAATCTGAGCGTAAGGCTCGTGAAGTGGCTAGCTTTAGAAAAACACGTGATCGTGAAGCTGAGTTGCAAAACCAACAAGCATCGAAGATGGAAAACTTCTTACAAAAAATGGAAGAAGGCGATGTTTCTACGGTTAACGTGTTGTTGAAATCTGATGTACGAGGATCGGCACAAGCATTGGTAGAAGCCTTAGAAGAATTATCAACCGATGAAGTGCGCGTTAAGGTCGTGTCTAGTGGTGTGGGTGGTATTAACAATACAGACATTAACTTGGCAGCCACTTCAGATGCGCTGGTGCTTGGTTTTAATGTACGTGCCGATGCAGTGGCGCGTAGGACAGCTGACAATGAAGGCGTGCGCATTGAATACTACTCAATTATCTATAATTTAATTGATGATGTAAAAGCCATCATGAGTGGTTTATTAAGCCCTGCGTTGAGTGAAAATATTATTGGTATTGCCAATGTGAAAGATGTATTTAAATCTCAAAAGCTCGGCGACATTGCTGGTTGTATGGTTGAAGAAGGTGTGGTTAGAAAGGATTCACCAATTCGTGTATTGCGTGACAGTGTGGTTGTTTTTGAAGGCGAGCTAGAGTCTCTAAGACGTTTCAAAGACGATGTTAAGGAAGTTAAATCAGGTACTGAATGTGGTATCGGTGTAGCAGGTTATAACGATGTTCAGCCAGGCGATCAGATCGAAGTGTTTGAACGCATTGAAACTGCACGTAGCTTATAAAAATTCTGTAACTAATGGCAGACCAACCTTCTTATCGTGTTGAGCGTATTAATGAGCTGATTCGTCGTGAATTAGTATTATTATTAAAAAAAGAAACTAAAGATCCTCGATTGCAGGCTGTTAGTGTGACTGATGTCTTAGCCAGTCGTGATTTAAGTAGCGCTAAGGTGTTTTATACCGTACCAGAATCTGATCAAGCAACGGTTGAAGTTCTATTGAACAAAGCCAGTGGTTTTTTCCGTTCGCGCTTATCAAAAAAACTAGACCTACGTCATACACCAGCATTAAAGTTTATCTTTGATCCTGCACCGAATACCGGTGCTAGAATCGAAGACTTGTTGTCTAAACTTTAACACGTTGCCAGATGTCTAGGCGCAATCCAAAAGGCAGAGAGATTAATGGTGTTGTCTTACTTGATAAAGACACCGGTCTAAGCTCGAACGCCGCCTTACAAAAAGTCAAACGATTATTCTTTGCTAAGAAAGCCGGGCACACAGGCGCCTTAGATCCGCTGGCCAGTGGTATCTTACCAATCTGCCTAGGCCAAGCCACTAAGGTGGCAGGATTTTTGTTGGCCGATGATAAGCGTTATTTTGTCCGTGGTCAGTTGGGGCAGATTACCGATACTGCTGATGCTGAAGGCAAGGTTATTAAAACCCAACCTTTTGAACATTTGACCGATGAAGAAATTCGCAATGCTGTTGATCATTTTGTTGGAGATATCAAACAAGTACCACCGATGTATTCAGCACTTAAAAAAGATGGACAACCCCTATATAAGTTAGCCAGACAGGGTATTGAAATCGACAGGCCAGCACGTCCGGTTACCATTCACAACATTGATTATCTGGGTTATCAGCAAGGAATTGTCAGTTTGGAAGTGTCATGTTCTAAAGGTACTTACATTCGCACTTTAATTGAAGATATTGGCAATAAGCTAGGTTGTGGCGCACACGTGATTGAGCTAAGGCGTACCGGTTTTGCACATATTGATATAATCCAGACGATTAAGTTTTCAGAGTTAGAATCACTAGCCACGGATGATTATCAGATCTTAGATAAAAAAATATTTGCCACACAAGACATGTTGCCAAACATTGATAGCCTTTATCTAGATGAACAACAAACAATCGATATTAAATACGGCAGATCTATCACTTCAAACGAGCCTTGCTCATTTGAAGTGATTAAACTATTTGACAATCATAAACAGTTTTTAGGTATTGGTGAGCCGGATGAAGACGGTAGCATTAAACCCAAGCGATTATTCATTTAAGAATTGACTATAATTTAGCCTATGAATACTGGGAAGAATAAAAAGAATGCATTAGTGGGTTATTATTTTGATGACAACTTAATGCGTAGTGTTAAGGGTGATAGAAGCCTGCGTGATAGTGTCTATAATCGCGAACGCACCTTAAATTTAGTAGACGAAAACATTGATGAGCTACTAGAAGTTATCCTGTTTTTATTATTGTCTACGGGCGTATATCGCATTGTGATTGGGCTTAACAATGGTGAAATTAAAACCTCATCGGTGTTTGATCCATTTAACGTTGAGGTGCATTTGGCTGAAGATTTACTGGTGCCAGATTACGTTTTTAATCATTTTGGTATGATTGCTCTGGATGAAAAAGAAGCATTGATTAAGCGCTATTATAAAATGCTTGAACACGATCATGCGTTTGAATATTTATCAGAAGAGTGGCAAGGTGCGTTCCACACGCGTAACGAAAGTATGAAGCAACTCACGGATGAAGATGAGCTACGTTATATTATTGAACACATTCCTGCTTTACGGAATTTAGAAGGTTATTACTTACGTTCAGCGGTAATTAATTTATTTAACTCAACGATTTCTATGTCGTTTAACTGCGATGGTACGCAGATTATGTCGCACAAGAAATTTAGAGAGTTTATTGAAGAATACGTATAGGTAAAAAATATGAAGGTTTTGGTTATTGGTGCTGGCGGCCGCGAGCACGCCCTAGCTTGGCAGTGTGCGAAGTTTGATGAAGTGGAAGAAGTATTTGTTGCCCCGGGCAATGCCGGCACACAGTTAGAAAATAAACTGACCAATATTAATGTTGGCTCAGAAGATATTAATGGACTCATCGATTTTGTAAAAAATAATCAAGTAGATCTCACCATTGTTGGGCCTGAGGCACCACTTGTGCTTGGTGTGGTTGATCGCTTTCAAGCCGAAGGCTTGGCCATCTTTGGCCCAACCCAAGATGCATCACAGCTCGAAGGTTCTAAAGCTTTTTGTAAAAATTTCCTTGATCGCAATAACATCCCGACTGCTTACTATGATGTCTTTACCGAGGTAGCACCAGCGGTTAAATATGTAGAAGAAAAAGGTACGCCGATTGTCATTAAGGCAGATGGTTTGGCAGCTGGTAAGGGCGTAATTATTGCCAATACGCAAGCTGAAGCAGTTGAGGCTATTAACGATATGCTCGAAGGCAATCGTTTTGGTGAAGCCGGCTCTCGCGTGGTGGTTGAAGAATTCTTAGTTGGAGAAGAAGCCAGTTTTATTGTGATGGTAGATGGTAAAAATATTTTACCAATGGCCACTTCACAAGACCACAAAGCCCGTGATAATGGTGATAAAGGCCCTAATACTGGTGGCATGGGTGCGTATTCTCCGGCACCAATTGTCACTGATGAAATCTTCCAAAACGTGATGGACAGTGTTATTCGTCCAACGGTTGATGGTATGGCAGCAGAAGGCAATCC
>OFCC01000015.1_pt1 | contig 31857 bp, 30 predicted proteins | sample 1520671 | NCBI WGS metagenome assembly OFCC01 (sample SAMEA3696450, study PRJEB22514) | metagenome | biome: water; feature: marine; material: hydrothermal vent | place: Pacific Ocean | collected 2014-08-16 | depth 1514 m | reverse complement strand
TGATGGACAGTGTTATTCGTCCAACGGTTGATGGTATGGCAGCAGAAGGCAATCCATATACGGGTTTTTTGTATGCAGGTTTGATGATTGACCACCAAGGCAACTCTAAAGTTCTAGAATATAACTGTCGATTTGGTGATCCAGAAACACAGCCAATTATGATGCGTCTTAAATCAAATTTAGCAGAGTTATGTTTGTTAGCAACCAAAGGCCAGCTGAATCAAGCAACCATTGAGTGGGACAATCGTTCTGCGATGGGCGTAGTGTTGGCAGCCAATGGTTATCCTGATGCTTACCCATCGGGAGAGGTGGTTGGTTTACCAGCTGATGGTGATGATGCCAAAGTGTTTCATGCTGGAACAAAGATGGACGATGACAAAGTTGTTACCAGTGGTGGGCGGGTATTGTGTGCAACGGCACTTGGTTCCGATACCAAAGACGCACAAACTAACGCCTATGCACTACTTAAAAAAATTGATTGGTCGAGTGCCTACTACCGTACTGATATTGGTTTCAAGGCGTTATAGATTTGATTATTATCGGGGTTGATGAAGCAGGCCGTGGCCCACTCGTGGGCTGCGTGGTAGCGGGTGCAGTCATCCTACCGAGTGATTTTGATCTACCAGAGCTGACCGATTCTAAAAAACTCAGTGAAAAAAAACGCGACACATTGTATGCATTAATTACCCAACAATGTCAGTGGGCGGTGGGCGAATCAAGCCCTAAAGAGATTGATGAAATCAATATTTTGCAAGCCACCATGTTGGCCATGAGGCGCGCTGTTGAAAATCTAAATATTCAATACGACCAAGTACTGGTAGATGGTAATCGTTGTCCAGAGCTTGAAAACTGCACCGCTATTATTAAAGGGGATTTGTCTGAGCCGGTTATTTCAGCTGCATCGATTATTGCCAAAGTGACTCGGGATCGACAAATGATTGCGCTAGATAAACAGTATCCGGAATATGGCTTTGCCCAACATAAGGGCTACGGCACCAAGGCACATTTAGAGGCTTTAAAAACCCATGGTGCGATTGAGCAACAGCATCGATTTTCATTTGCACCCGTCAAGCGGGCATAAACACCAATTAAAAAACTGGTTAATTAATAGGGCGTGCCTTCGGTGTTGTCACCCAAAGCCCTAAGCTGTTTTTTAAGTTCCGCTTTTTTGGCATCGAGTTCGGCTTGTTGTTTTTTAAGCTCAGCGGTTTTTTGATCGTTTAATTCTCTTTGACGATCACGTTCAATTTCAGTCGTTGGACGGGTTTTTAAATAATCAAATAGCTTAACGATTTTTCTCACACCTTTGGCTTTAGCCGCTGTTGTTGCTGCCTTATCAGCTTCACGTTTAGTTACCTTGCCCATTAAGTAGACCGTTTGATTTTCAGTCATTACTTTCACATGGGTTGGATGAAAGACTTCTTGGTCTTGGAAAAGCACTTCAACTTGTGTCGTAATGGCCGCATCTTTTATTCGGCTTAAATAACCACTGTTTGATCCAACGATTATCTCATTGATAACGCTCTTAACTTTTGGATCGATAACTTGTACTTGTTTGACGATATAGCTACGAAGATCGTTGTTTGGCGCTTCACCAGTGGCAAGCACCACCCTGTCAAATGACATAAAGTTAACATGAGCACCGCCTAGTTTCCGGCCTTCGGTCGACCAAGCCAATAATCTTAGGCCAATGGTTTTGTCGTCAATCATCTCACCCGTGGTGCGTCTTTCATTAGTGACTGAAACAACGGTACTAACGGTTGATGCAGTACTGACAATGCAGCCACTCAGAAAAATTGAGCTGAGAATAAGGGTTGATAAAAGTAATGTTTTTTTCATAATTGATTAAGCCTCGAAAGCGTTTTTTATCCAGTTTATTTTAGGATATTTTAAATCAGATTCGATACCGACAACATCAAACCGACAGATAAATTCTTGATACTCAGAATGTTGTTGTAAGTAATACTGCGCGGTGCGAATCAGTTTGGTTTGTTTGTTGTAGTTGATGCTATCAGTTGCCGAGCCGAATTGCGTATTTTGTCGATAACGAACTTCAACAAAAACTAATGTTTGTTCGGATTTATCGAGCATAATAATATCTATTTCACCCATTTTGGTTAAATAGTTTTGTTCAATGAGTTCGAGGCCGTGCTTGCATAGGTGTTCAAGTGCAACGGCTTCTGCTTGATTGCCCACTTGTCGTTTAAAGCTAAACATAAATTATGTCGTTATATATTGTTGCCACACCGATCGGAAATTTAGATGATATCACCTTTAGGGCGGTTGAGATACTAAAAACCGTCGATGTGATTTTGGCAGAAGATACGCGCCATTCTAAACGACTAATGAATCATTATGATATAGCCACACCGATGCGTGCGTTTCATGAACACAACGAAACCCAAAAATCAGCTGCGATGATTAATGAATTATTAGCAGGAAAGACCATGGCGCTAATCAGCGATGCTGGAACACCGCTGATTAGTGATCCAGGTTATGTATTGGTGAGTGAAGCTAAAAAATCAGGGGTTAATGTAGTGCCAATTCCTGGACCAAGCGCTATGATTAGTGCGCTATCAACATCGGGTGTTGCCAGTGATCGATTTGGGTTTTTTGGTTTTTTACCCAACAAACAATCGGCACGACTCAAAGCTATTCAAGCTATTGCCCACATTGACCAAACTGCTATTTTTTACGAATCGCCCAAACGCATTTTGGCTTGTGCGCAAGATCTACAATCTATCCTAGGTGATGAACGCATTGTGTGCTTTGCCAAGGAATTAACCAAAACGTTTGAAACCATTAAAACTGATACTTTGCCGGCATTGATTGATTATTTGCAAGCGGACGATGCCCATCAAAAAGGCGAATTTGTAATTTTGATTTCTGCCATTGATAAAAATGATAAAGTTTTGGGTGAGGAACAGTTGGATAAAATATTGCCAATTTTACTCACAGAAATGGGTGCGTCGAAAGCCGCAAAACTAGCCGCTAAAATAACTGGTATTGATAAAAAATATTGCTATAAGAGGGCGATTGAATCATGAGTTACTACACACGCCACATCTTTTTTTGTAACAATGTACGTGAAGACGGCAAGGCTTGTTGTTCACAGCTCGGCGCTAAGCAAATGTATCGCTATGCTAAAGACAAATGCCGTGATGAGGGAAAACTCGGCGAAGGTAAAATTGGCGTGAGTGAATCGCGCTGTTTGGGTCGATGCGAACATGGCCCAGTGGCGGTAGTGTATCCCGACAACATTTGGTATCAATACATTGATGAAGATGATATCGATGAAATCATTACCGAGCATTTAATCGGTGGCACCACGGTAAAGCGTTTACAAATTAAGTAGTTTTTTCGCCAAATCTTGTACCTTTTGCTCCATTTCGAAAATTTCCGAATTATTTTCTAAAATATCAGTTGGTAATTTTTCACTTAAAGCTAGGCGCTGTTCTCGGCTAGCTTGCGTTGCAATCATCGTTTTAGCAAGCTTTTCATCCAGTTTTTCACGCTTTAATAGTCTTTTTAGTTGATTTTCTTCACTACAATCCACCACAATCGCTCGATCGAACAAATGTGACAAATTTTGTTCCACTAATAAAGGTACTTCAACGATTACCAGCTGAGTGTTGAGTTTTTCGATGTCGGTTTGCATTTTTTCCAATATTTTTGGATGCAAAATTTCCTCAATAACTTGTTGATTTTCGCTATTTTTAAACAGTTGTTGACGCAATGCTTGGCGATTAAGTGTTTGGTCATCATTTAGAATACCATTACCAAAGTGCGCAACCAGTTCAACTAAGCCCTGTGTGTTAGTTTCAACCACTGTTCGAGCAATTACATCAAGGTCGATAATGGGCACACCTAATTTTTTAAAAATTTGGCTAACGCTTGATTTTCCGCAAGCAATACCACCAGTGAGTGCAATTTTAAGGGCTGACATGGTTGTTGATTTTATCAACTGTGCATGATGATTAGTAACAATATTGTAAGCTAGCTATTGACATTATTGCCAAATATCCCGATAATACACGCTCTTTTGGTTATGTAGCTCAGCTGGTTAGAGCACGGCATTCATAATGCCGGGGTCGGTGGTTCAAGTCCACCTATAACCACCATATTCTATAAGGCATTAAGCCTTTTCATTAAATTCAATATTTTCTCGAGACTACCTCGGGGCTACACGTTGAATTTTTTTTGCCCTCTTTGCTTGAAGCTTTCTACTAAAGAGCTCATAGTGGTAATTATTTTTTAATTAGAGGGGTGTGTGTAATGAAAAAATCAATCTTAATAATAGGCGTTATTGGTGTATTCATTGCCTTGTTGGTTATGTTTCTACCAAAGCCTAAGCCAACAGACGTGGTAGTTATGTGGCACACTGGTTTGTATAATGCAAATTATGATTTGGTTGAGAAACACACTTCTGCCACCTCAGCTGACTACCTTAAAAACAAAGGCGGTATAGCAAGGATCGTTAAAAACTACCAAGACAGTGAAAACAAAGAAGGTCGTGGGTTGATTGAACTCATCAGTCATTCTGTCAATGCTGATAAAGCGATTGTAAATTACAAGTCGTCCTATCGTAAAACAGGTGCTACTGTATTTTTTCAAGACACGCTTTTTTTAGAAGACGAGTTATGGAAGGTGGCACCACAATTTTTAATCAAGGCTAAGTGACGTAATCTAAAGATATTTGAACGAAAGACGAAGAAAAAACAGACTTTACCAAGCCCTAAAATACAATTATTTTAGCCTATAGACGCTGATAGCTCTCAAACCTACATTATTGAAATTAAGCGCCTTGATTGAAACGTAGTTTTTGCGTATAATCATCTAGTTTTTGTTCAAGGAAATTATATGCCATCACGCAGAGATCTAGCAAACGCAATTCGTGCTCTAAGCATGGATGCAGTTCAAAAAGCAAATTCAGGCCACCCGGGTGCACCAATGGGCATGGCAGATATTGCTGAAGTACTTTGGAACGACCACATGAAGTATAACCCAACTAGCTCTAAATGGGCTGATCGTGATCGTTTTGTTTTATCAAACGGCCATGGTTCAATGTTGATGTACTCGTTACTACATTTAACGGGTTTCGAGCTAAGCATGGACGATATTAAAGATTTTCGTCAATTACACGCTAAAACTGCAGGTCACCCTGAGTATGGTTATGCGGAAGGTATTGAAACAACAACAGGTCCATTAGGTCAAGGTATTACAAATGCTGTTGGTATGGCAATTGCTGAGCGCACATTAGGTGCACAATTTAACAAGCCAGGCCATACAATTGTTGACCACAACACTTATGTATTTATGGGTGATGGTTGTTTAATGGAAGGTTTGTCACATGAATCATGTGCAATGGCTGGTACATTAGGCCTAGGTAAATTAATCGCATTTTGGGATGACAACGATATTTCAATTGATGGTCATATTGGTGATTGGATGGAAAAAGGCGTTCCAGGACGTTTTAACTCATACGATTGGCACGTAGTCTCAGTTGATGGTCACGATGCTGATGCAATCAGTAAAGCAATCACTGAATCTAAAGCAGTAACAGATAAGCCAAGTTTGATTTGTTGTAAGACAACAATCGGTTTTGGTTCACCAAACTTAGCAGGCACGCACGATTGTCACGGCGCACCATTAGGCGACGAAGAAATCGCAGCAACACGCAAGCAATTAGGTTGGGATCATGCACCATTTGAGATTCCTGCTGACGTATACGCGGGTTGGGATCATAAAGAACAAGGCGCGACTGATGAAGCAGCTTGGAATGATTCATTTGCAGCATACAAAGCTGAATTCCCTGCAGATGCAGCTGAATTTGAGCGTCGTATGGCAGGCACATTGCCAGCTAACTTTGAAGTTGAAATGGATAGCTTTATTGCTAAAACTCAAATTGATATGCCAAAAATTGCATCACGTCAAGCGTCACAAGCAGCGATTGAGGCAATGGGCCCATTATTACCAGAAATGTTTGGTGGTTCAGCTGACTTAACAGGCTCTAACCTAACCAACTGGTCAGGCACTGTTAAAGTAAATGCAGACAATGCTGACGGTAACTACATCTCTTGGGGTGTTCGTGAATTTGGTATGGCACACATGATGAACGGTATGGTTCTTCATGGTGGTTTTAAAGTTTATGGTGCAACATTCTTTATGTTTATGGAGTTTATGCGTAACGCGTTACGTATGTCTGCATTAATGAAGATTGGTACAATTTATGTTTACACGCATGATTCTATCGGCTTGGGTGAAGATGGCCCAACACACCAGCCGGTTGAGCAATTATCAACCATGCGCATGATTCCTGGTTTCCATTCGTGGAGAGGTTGTGATGCAGTTGAATCAGCAGTATCTTGGAAAATGGCAATGTTGAGAGGCAATGCGCCAACGGGTTTGGTGTTCTCACGTCAAGCGTTAACGCCACAGCCTAGAACGGCTGAGCAAGTGGCTAACATTGAAAAAGGTGGTTACGTACTTAAGGACTGTGATGGTGCTGCTGATATCATCTTTATTGCAACGGGTTCTGAAGTGGGCTTAGCAGTTGAAGCTGCTGAGGCAATGGATGCTAATGTACGTGTGGTTTCAATGCCTTGTACTAATGCTTATGACGAGCAAGATCAAGCATACAAAGATTCAGTATTAACACCAGGCACTAAGCGTATTGCTATTGAAGCAGGCGTTGGTGATGGTTGGTATAAGTATGTTGGTATCGATGGTGGTTTGGTTTGTATGACAACCTTTGGCGAATCTGCACCAGCAGGTGACTTATTTAAAGAATTTGGCTTTACGGTAGATAACGTGATTGCAACAGCTAAATCAGTCATCGGTTAAATAAAGAATTAAACACAGGGCTTGCATGCAAGCCCTGTGTTTTGATAAACATTACATCCTTTTGATGTAATTGTAATAAAAAGTAAATAGGAGTAAGAAGAATGGCAATTAAAGTAGGTATTAACGGTTTTGGTCGTATTGGTCGCATGGTATTTCGTGCAATAGCAAAAGATTTCCCAGAGCTAGAAGTAGTCGGTATTAACGACTTATTAGACAACGATTACTTAGCATATATGCTTAAGTATGACACAGCACACGGTCGTTTCGACGGTGAAGTTGCAGTAGAAGGTGATAACTTTGTTATCGATGGTAAGAAGATTCGTCTTTCAGCTGAACGCAACCCTGCAGATTTAGCATGGGGCGACATCGATGTAGATATCGCGATTGACTGTACAGGTTTCTTCTTAACTGAAGAATCTTGTCAAGCACACATTGATGCTGGCGCTAAGAAGGTTGTTCAATCAGCACCTTCTAAAGATGCAACACCAATGTTTGTATACGGTGTTAACCACACTGAATACGCAGGTCAATCAATTATTTCGGCAGCATCATGTACAACTAACTGTTTAGCGCCAATTGCTAAAGTGATCAATGATAACTGGGGCCTTAAGCGTGGCTTAATGACAACGGTTCATGCAGCAACAGCAACACAAAAAACAGTTGATGGTCCTTCAATGAAAGATTGGAGAGGTGGTCGTGCGGTATTTGAGAACATCATCCCTTCATCAACCGGTGCTGCTAAAGCAGTAGGTATCGTTTTACCTGAGCTTAACGGCAAATTAACAGGTATGGCCTTCCGTATTCCTTCAGTTGACGTTTCAGTGGTTGACCTAACTTGTGAATTAGACAAGCCAGCAACTTACGAAGAAATTTGTGCAGCAATGAAAGAAGCTTCAGAAGGTTCAATGAAAGGTACTTTAGCATACACAGAAGACATGGTTGTCTCATCTGACTTCCGTGGTATTGGCGCTTCATCAATTTTTGATGCAAATGCCGGTATTGCACTTGACGATACATTTGTTAAGGTTGTTTCTTGGTACGATAACGAGTATGGTTACACGTGTAACATGCTTCGTTTAGTTGAGCATATAGCTTAATTAACAAAAATTACGGCTCGCTTAGGCGGGCCGTGTTTTTATGTCAGACTTATATATTAAAGATTCATCCCTTGGTATTAATGAGGTGATTGAAAAATTAAAAGAAGCCGTTCCAAACAATCAGTTTGGAATTTTGCATTCTTACGATATTAAACAAACGCTGGCTGGTAAAGGCCATGAGTTGACAGAAGAATGTCACGTGTTTGAAGTTTGTAACCCGAAGGTTGCAAAAGATATCCTGGAGAAGGATATGAATTTGGCAACAGTATTGCCATGCCGAATTTCGGTATATACACAGGATGGCGCTACCAAAGTTGGATTAGCACTACCCTCTAAACATATTACTCAACTGTCAGATGCTGATGAATTATCATCACTGATTGACCCAGTTGAACAGACTTTGATTAAAATTATTGATCAGTCTGTTGTTTAGTAAGCATAAATAAGCAGGAGAATTATTATGTCAGTTATCAATTTATCAGATTTAGATCTAAGCTCAAAGAGAGTGCTAATCCGTCAGGATCTTAACGTACCTATCAAAGATGGCGTGGTTACCAGTGACAAACGAATTAAAGCCTCATTACCAACCATTGAAATGGCGATGAAACAAGGTGCTAAAGTCATGTTAATGTCTCACCGTGGTCGTCCAACTGAAGGCGAAGCCAGTGACGAATTTACTTTGCAACCGGTTGCTGATCGTTTAACAGAGTTATTAGGCGTTAATGTTCGCTTAGAAACTAATTGGTTAGACGGTGTTGAAATGAACGACGGCGAAGTGGTGCTTTGTGAGAATGTTCGTTTTAATGAAGGTGAAATGGCAAATGGCGATGACTTGTCTAAGCGTATGGCAGCGATGTGTGATATTTTTGCAATGGATGCTTTTGGTACCGCGCATCGCGCACAAGCCTCAACTCATGGTGTGGCTAAGTATGCACCCATTGCTTGTTCTGGCCCGTTATTATCGGGTGAGTTGGAAGCATTAGGCAAAGCATTAGACAATCCTAAGCGCCCAATGGTAGCGATTGTTGGTGGCTCTAAAGTGTCTACTAAATTAACCGTATTAGAATCTTTGTCTAAGATTGTTGATCAATTGGTTGTTGGTGGCGGTATTGCTAATACCTTTATTGCAGCACAAGGCCATAATGTTGGTAAATCATTGTGTGAGCATGATTTAATTCCAACGGCTAAAAAATTGATGGAAGACTGTGAAATTCCAGTGCCAACTGATGTGGTTTGTGGCAAGGAATTTTCAGAAGATACACCAGCAGAGACTAAGGCATCTGATGCGGTAGTTGATGATGATATGATGTTTGATATTGGCCCAGATTCAGCGGCTGAATTAGCAGAGATCATGAAAAATGCTGGTACCATTGTTTGGAACGGCCCAGTAGGCGTATTTGAGTTCGACCAGTTTGAAGGCGGCACAAAAACAGTGGCTATGGCGATTGCCGAGTCTGATGCCTTTTCAATTGCAGGCGGTGGTGACACTCTAGCAGCAGTTGATAAGTATGGTATTGAAGATAAAATTAGCTATATTTCAACTGGTGGTGGTGCTTTCTTGGAGTTTTTAGAAGGTAAAAAATTACCAGCCGTAGAAATTTTAGAACAAAGAGCAGCGGAGTAGCACTTGTCAAGAAGAACCAAAATATTAGCAACACTCGGTCCAGCAACGGATAAAGAAGGCGTACTAGAAAATATTCTAGCGGCAGGTGTGAACGTGGTTCGCATTAATTTCTCACACGGGTCAGAAGAAGAGCATTTAGGCAGAGTTAAAGCAGTGCGCGAATGGGCACAAGCTAATAATACCTACATAGGTGTATTGATGGATCTTCAAGGTCCTAAAATTCGCATTGCTTCTTTTAAAGATGGCATAAAGATCCAGCTGAACAATGGCGATTCTTTTGCCCTAGATGCTGATATGGATGGATTGTTAGGCAATCAAGAATCTGTTGGTATTGCTTACAAAACGCTACCTCAAGAAGTTAAAACTGGCAATGTGTTGATACTAGATGATGGCAAGATTGTTTTAGAAGTGATTAGTATTGAAGGCAACAAGATCAATACCGTGGTAACACAAGGTGGTGTCTTGTCTGATAAAAAAGGCATCAATCTTCGCGGCGGCGGCTTATCAGCAAATGCATTGACTGAAAAAGACAAAAAAGATATTTTCATTGCCGCCAAGGCAAAAGCTGATTATGTGGCACTTTCATTCCCTGTTAGTGGCGATGATGTGCGTGAAACCAAGCAATTATTACAAGAGGCAGGTTCAGATGCGGGCGTTATTTCAAAGATCGAGCGAGCTGAAGCCTTAATTGAAGAGACTATTTTAGATATTATTGAAGAATCAGCTGGCATTATGGTGGCTCGTGGTGATTTAGGTGTTGAGATTGGTGATGCTCAACTACCAGCACAGCAAAAAAGATTAATTAAATTAGCCAGATCAAATGATCGTATTGTTATTACTGCAACGCAGATGCTTGAGTCAATGATCGAGAACCCTATTCCAACACGTGCAGAAGTGTTTGATGTGGCAAATGCTGTGCTTGATGGCACTGATGCAGTGATGCTTTCAGCAGAAACAGCAGCTGGAGACTACCCTGAAAATGCGGTAAAAACCATGCACGATGTTTGCCTAGAAACTGAAAAAAATCCAATTGCTAAAGTTTCCCATCATCGATTACACGAACACTTCAAAGGCATTGATGAGACAATTGCTATGAGTACTATGTATGCGGCTAATCATTTAGGCGTTAAGGTGATTGCAGCACTCACAGAAACTGGAAAAACAGCCCTGTGGATGTCAAGAATGAGTTCAAATATTTCAATTTTTGCAATGAGTGATAGCATCCAGACATTACGTAAAGTAACACTTTATCGCGGTGTTTACCCGTGCGGTATTGAAAAGTCCGGTGCTAATGACTGGTCTCAAGTAAATGAAACAGTGATCGAAACACTGATAAAAAACGAGGTTGTAGAAGACGGAGATTTGGTAGTATTGACCAAAGGAATGTATAAAGACAAATCAGGTGGAACCAACATGATGAAGATTCTTCGTGTGGGTGATGCTAATTATTAAAATAGTAAAATAAGAAAGGAGCAAATATATGATAATTTCATTAAGAGAATTACTAGATCACGCGGCAGAAAATGGTTACGGCATGCCGGCGTTTAACGTTAACAACATGGAGCAAGTGCATGCAATCATGCAAGCGGCTGATAAAACTAACAGCCCAGTAATTATGCAGGGTTCTGCAGGTGCACGTTCATATGCGGGTGAGCCGTTCTTACGTCACCTAATTATTGCAGCAACTGAGATGTATCCACATATTCCAGTGGTAATGCATCAGGATCATGGTTCTGAGCCAGATATTTGTTTGCGTTCGATTCAATCAGGCTTTTCATCAGTAATGATGGATGGCTCTTTAGAAGCTGACATGAAAACACCAGCTAGCTTTGAATACAATGTTGCAGTCACTGCTGAAGTTGTGAAGATGGCACACGCAGGCGGTGTTTCAGTAGAAGGTGAATTAGGTTGTTTAGGTTCATTAGAAACTGGCATGATGGGCGAAGAAGATGGCCATGGCGCTGAAGGTAAATTAGACCTTGATATGTTGTTAACTTCAGTTGAAGAAGCGGCAGATTTCGTTAAAGCAACCAACGTTGATGCGTTAGCAATCGCGATTGGTACTTCACACGGTGCTTATAAATTTACGGCTGAGCCGACAGGTGATGTGTTGCGTATTGACCGTATTAAAGAGATTCATGCACGTTTACCAAACACTCACTTAGTGATGCATGGTTCTTCTTCAGTGCCGCAAGACTGGTTAGAAATCATCAACTCACATGGTGGTGATATGGGCCAAACTTATGGCGTTCCAGTAGAAGAAATTCAAGAAGGCATTAAGAATGGTGTGCGTAAAGTAAACATCGATACAGATTTACGCATGGCATCAACTGGTGCAGTTCGTCGTCATTTGATTGAAAACACATCAAACTTCGATCCACGTAAATTCTTAAAAGATTCAACGGCAGCAATGTCTGATATTTGTGCAGCACGTTTTGAAGCATTTGGTTCTGCAGGTAATGCAGATAAAATCAAAGTATCTTCATTAGACACAATGAGTCAAAGATACGCTTCAGGTGAGTTAGACGCTAACATTACGTAAGCATCTAAGCATCAAGCTTGAAAGGCTCGTTTTTATAACGGGCCTTTTTTGTTTTTCAGGTGATACAATAAATCATGCAAATCAATAAACATTATTCAGTAATCGTGATTGGCGGTGGCCATGCTGGTACAGAAGCTGCCTTGGCTTCTGCACGTATGGGTGTGAATACGTTGTTAATTACGCATAATATTGAAACGCTTGGTCAGATGAGCTGTAACCCTGCGATTGGTGGAATTGGTAAAGGCCATTTGGTCAAAGAAATTGATGCTATGGGTGGCGCAATGGCAACTGCTATTGACAAATCTGGCATTCAATTTAGAACTTTAAATGCCTCTAAGGGTCCTGCCGTACGTGCAACGCGAGCACAAGCAGACCGTGTTTTGTATAAAGCAGCGATTCGTTATATTTTAGAGAATCAGGAAAACTTATCTTTATTCCAGCAAGCGGTTGATGACCTCATTATTGAAAACGATGTGATTAAAGGCATCAAGACCCAAATGGGTTTGAATTTTTATGCTGATAAAGTCATCCTCACTTCAGGTACGTTTTTGGGTGGCGTTATTCATATTGGTCAATCTAATTTTGAGGGTGGGCGTGCCGGCGATGCACCTTCTAACCCGCTATCAAGAACACTGAGGGCTTATGATCTCGGCGTAGGAAGGTTAAAAACAGGCACACCACCAAGATTGGATGGTCGCACGATTGACTTTAGCGTATTGCAAGCACAGCCTGGCGACACCCCATTGCCGACTTTCTCTTATATGGGTAAAGCATCAGACCATCCACAGCAGATCCCCTGTTACATTACCCATACCAATGAAAAAACTCATGACTTCATTCGTGAGGGTTTAAAAGACTCACCCATGTATACCGGTAACATTGAGGGTGTCGGTCCGAGATATTGCCCATCAATTGAAGATAAAGTGGTGCGTTTTGCTGAACGTGATTCACATCAAATCTTTGTTGAGCCTGAAGGCTTGACCACGAATGAGGTATACCCAAACGGTGTTTCCACTTCATTGCCGTATGAAGTACAAGTTGAATTTATTCGCTCGATTAGAGGTTTTGAAAATGCGCAGATTATTCGTCCGGGCTACGCGATTGAGTATGATTTTTTTGATCCACGTGGGTTGAGGCAAACCTTAGAAGTGAAAAAAATATCCGGCCTGTATTTTGCCGGGCAAATTAACGGCACCACCGGTTATGAAGAAGCTGCAGCTCAAGGTTTATTGGCTGGCGTGAATGCCGCTTGCGCTGTACAAGCTAAAGATCCGTGGCACCCAAAACGTGATGAGAGTTATATTGGGGTGATGGTAGATGATTTGATTACCAAAGGCACCAATGAACCGTATCGTATGTTTACTTCACGTGCTGAGTATCGACTTCTTTTACGAGAAGACAATGCCGATGAGCGCCTAACGCCCAAAGCTAGAGAATTAGGTTTGATTGGTGATGATCGTTGGCATGCTTTTGAGAAGAAATATGATGTGATTTCGAAAGAAAAACAACGTTTAAAAACAACTTGGGTGCAAGCAGATGATCAGCAAGCAAGCGAGGTTTTAGGTACTAAATTAAATCATGAATACAATCTGGAAACGTTGTTGAAACGACCTAAGGTTAATTATCAACTACTCAGCAAGATTAAATCAGCCCAGCCTTTTTTACAAGATCGATTGTTGATTGAGCAAGTAGAAAATCAAGTGAAGTATGAAGGTTATATTAAGCGTCAGCTTGATGAGATTGAAAAATACCGAAAGAATGAAGACACACGTTTGCCAGAATCAATGGACTACAATACTATTCAGGCGCTCTCGGCAGAAGTTAGGCAAAAGTTAAGTCTTCATCGCCCAGAAACCATTGGCCAAGCCAGCCGACTTCAGGGTGTAACCCCAGCCTCTATTTCTATTTTATTGGTTTACCTGAAAACTTATAAAATAGCTTCATGAGCGAACTTCGACAAATCTTGCTAAGCGGTGCTGAGCAGATGGATCTGTCATTAAAGGATCAACAAACTGAGCAGTTGTTAAGTTATCTTGAATTAATGACTAAGTGGAATAAAACCTATAATCTCAGCGCTATTCGAGATCCACAACTGGGCGTTAAAAAACACTTACTCGACAGTTTGTCGATCTTGCCTTATATTAATAACGACCCACTTCTAGATGTGGGCGCAGGCGCAGGCTTGCCTGGTATCGTCTTGGCTATTATGAAACCAGATCTTTCGGTGAGTGTACTTGACAGTATTGGTAAAAAATGTCGATTTATGCAATTTGTAAAAACCCAGTTACAGCTTGACAACCTTAGCGTCATTAATGAGCGAGTTGAGGTGTTCAAACCCCAAGCTTGTTTTGCACAAATTACTTCAAGAGCCTTTGCTGAAGTTGATAAAACATTAAAACTCACCCAACATTTATTGTGTGATAATGGTCGCTACTTATTGATGAAGGGTGATCATTTTTCACAAGAAGCGATGCAAGGCGTTTTGATGACAGCACATCAAATTAATGTGCCTTACGTATCAGATGATCGATTTTTATTAGAAATACAATTGGGATAAACATGAAAAAAATACTGACTTACTTATTTGTACTTGTTCTGATTGTTATTGGTGCAATGACTTTGTTTTTTGATGGCATTACTAAGAGCGCAATTGAAACTTATGCACAGCAGTCCTTAAAAACGCCTGTGCATATTACCGAGTTTAGAAGTGATTTATCAGCGGGCAAGGTCAACATTGATTTTGTTGAAGTGAGAAACCCAGAACATTTTAAGAATAAAAATGCTTTTGTCTTAAATCACTTAAGCTTAATAAAATCTGATGAGAGTACATTAGATTTGATTGTTTTAGAAAGTCTAGAGTTTGATGGTTTGTTATTCACGCTTGAACAAAGCGACAACCAAGTTAATTTAGTGACGTTGCTTAAGAATTTAGAATCAAAATCAAGCCCCTCTAATCAGAATATCGTTGAAGGTGAACCAGTTAAAATTGAAAAACAAACTGAAGCTCGAGTTGTTATTAAGAATTTAAGCTTTATTAACACCCAGCTTAAAATTGACACTCAGTGGTTTAAGGATACGGTTGATGTGCCAAATGTAAGGATTCGTAATTTTGGCGCAACAAAAGGTGTTCCTGTTAGTCGTGTAGGTGCAGAGTTGATGAAAATAGCCCTACGTAGAATTCAAGACGAAGTCGAGAATAAGGGTTTGAGGCTGGGAGAGAAAGAAATTAAAGAAGGTGTACGCCGACAATTAGAGGGTGAGCTGGAAGGGTTGAAAGGCAAGTTAGATGGCAAAGCTAGAGATTGGTTCAGAAAATTAGGTTTATGAAAATTATTGACTCCCATTGCCATATTGACCGCGTTGATTTAGATCAGTTTGGTGGTAGCATGGAAAGCATGCTTGCTCACGCTAAAGATTTATCAGTAGCGGAGTTTTTGTGCGTTTGTATTGATCTTGAACATTTCGATGATGTGTTTTCCTTGGCAAAAGCGCACCATCAGATTTATGCTTCGGTGGGCGTACATCCTGTTGAGCAAGAAGGTAAAGACCCAAGTGTTGAAGAGTTGCTAACCCTAGCAGATCATGAAAAAATTATCGCTATTGGTGAAACAGGACTGGATTATTTCCATGTTAAAAAAGACACAGCTGATTGGCAGCGTGAGCGCTTCAGAAGACATATTGCAGCTTCTAATCAATCAGGCAAACCGATGATTATTCACACGCGTGAGGCTAAGGCTGACACCATTGAGATTATGCAGCAAGAACAGGCGCAAGCAGGAGTTATGCATTGTTTTTCTGAAGATTGGGAAACTGCTAAAGCGGCACTAGATTTAGGTTTTTATATTTCATTTTCTGGCATTATTACTTTTAAAAGTGCAGCTGATTTACGCGAAGTCGCTAAGAAAGTACCGGCTGATCGTCTATTGGTAGAAACCGATTCTCCTTATTTAACACCCGTACCGTACCGTGGCAGAGCAAATTCACCCGCCTATACGTATTATGTAGCTGAAAAATTGGCAGAAATACGCGGGACCAGTATTGATAATATTGCACAACAAACTACGCAGAATTTTAACGATTTATTTTTCTCAAAATAGTGGCAGTTTCTTTTAAAACCGTTGATGAATTTTCCGAAGGTCAGCGTCTAGACAACTATCTACTAAAGCATCTAAAAGGCGTGCCGAAATCGCATGTTTACCGAGTCATTCGTAAAGGCGAAGTACGGGTAAATAAGGGGAGAAAAAAGGCAGAATACAAATTACAACTAGACGATGTGGTGCGTATCCCACCGATTCGAGTGTCAGAGTCTGGACAAGTTGAAGCATCAGATAATCTGAAACAATTATTGACTGATAGTGTTCTATATGAAGACAAGGGCTTGTTGATTATTAATAAACCAAGTGGTTTAGCTGTGCACAGTGGCAGTGGTGTAACCATTGGCGTGATTGAAGCTTTGCGTAGCATGTATAAAGATCCGGTTGAATTAGTACACAGACTCGATCGGGCAACCTCAGGTATCTTGCTCATTGCAAAAAAACGCAGTGTTTTAAAAAATCTTCACGAACAGCTCAGCCAACATCAAATGGAAAAACGTTATACCGCTTTAGTTAAAGGCACTTGGAGTAAAAAACGTCATACCATCGATGCCCCGTTATATCAAAATTCGAGATATACCGTGGTTGATGCCAAGGGCAAAGAAGCAATTAGTCATTTTCAGCCACTTAAAAATTTTCATCAACAAGATTTTGAAGCGTCACTGGTCGAAGTATTGATTGAGACTGGGCGTACCCACCAGATACGCGCACATGCTAAACACGCAGGCCATCCGATTGCTGGCGATGATAAATATGGCGACTCAAGATTTGATGCTGAGATAAAAACAAAAGGTTTGAATCGTTTATTTTTACACGCACATCAGCTCACATTTACCAACCCACTCACGAATGAGATTCAAAAAGTACAAGCACCATTAACGCAAGACTTGCAAGATTTCTTAAAAAAATTATGAATGCTTACTTTCGTCTTATGCGTCTTGATAAACCCGTCGGTATTTATTTGCTATTATGGCCAGCCCTATGGGCGTTATTTTTAGCGGCAGATGGGTGGCCTCGGTTAGATTTGATAATTATCTTTGTGTTAGGTGTTACCATCATGCGTTCGGCTGGTTGTGTGATTAATGACTATGCCGATCGAAAAATTGATAAGCTGATTGAACGTACGCAACATCGCCCAATCACTTCGGGTGAAATTACAGCTAAGTCTGCTTTGATTTTATTTTTTATCTTAATGCTCATTGCTTTTGGTTTGGTACTGATGACCAATAGTCTAACCATTCAGTTAGCCTTTATTGCTGCAGGGCTAGCGATACTCTACCCCTTTACTAAGCGTTGGACACACTTGCCTCAGTTCATATTGGGCTTGGCATTTGCTATGAGTGTGCCAATGGCATTTGCTGCAACGAATGGTAGCGTGCCTGACAGTGCTTGGTGGGTATTTGCTGCAACGGTTATTTGGACAGTAATCTATGACACTATGTATGCGATGGCAGATCGAGAAGAGGATTTAAAAATTGGGGTGAAATCCACAGCGGTATTGTTTGCAAAATTTGATAAATTGGTCATTGGAATGCTTCAAATTTGCTTATTTTTGCTGTTATTAAAAATTTCAGAAATTTTCAATTTAACGATTTTTTATGACATATCACTGATTTTAACTGCATTTTTAATGATTTATCACCAAAAAATGATCAAAAATAGAGAGAAAACAGCCTGTTTTCAAGCTTTTTTACATAATAATTTCATCGGCATGGTGATTTTCACTGGAATAGCGTTACCCCTTATTCTATAAGGGTTTTATTGTTGTAAATTTACAACTTTTATCCAATTTTTGTTCATATTTTACAATAAATTTGCAATTTTTCATCAAATAACCTTGACAAACTTGTTTTTTATAGTAAAAAAGTAATAACCAACAAAAACGTTGGGGTTTTTATAACAAAGAGGGGAAGATATGTTAAAAAATATAACAGGTTGGATTAAAGAGTTGACATCGGCTGGTGTAGCGCTAATCGCGTTGGCTGTTGTTGTTCAAGTAATCTTCGGTGCAACAGCTGCGTTTTTACCAGGTGATGTTGTCGGTTCTATTATTGGAATCGTAGGGCAACTTGGCGGCGCAAACCTAGTCGGTTTAGTTGCTGTTGCGTTGTTATACACACTGTTTAATAAGTAAATAACATAGTAACTCAATAAAAAAACCCGCCGTAAGGCGGGTTTTTTAGTTTCTAAGGAAAGACTAAATCCCTCTTAGTAACTCGTTAATGCTAGTTTTAGAACGAGTCTTAGCATCTACTTGTTTTACGATAACGGCACAGTAAAGTGAGTAAGTTCCATCTTTAGAAGGTAGATTTCCCGACACCACAACAGAGCCTGCTGGAATACGTCCGTAAGAAACTTCACCCGTTGCACGATTAAAGATCTTAGTTGACTGACCAATGTAAACGCCCATAGAAATAACAGAACCTTCTTCAACAATGACACCTTCAACTACTTCTGAACGTGCGCCAATGAAGCAGTTATCCTCAATAATAGTTGGAGAAGCTTGTAATGGCTCTAACACGCCACCAATGCCGACTCCACCAGAGAGATGTACGTTTTTACCAATTTGTGCACAAGATCCAACGGTTGCCCAAGTATCAACCATGGTGCCAGAATCGACATAAGCACCAATATTGACGTACGATGGCATCAGCACAGTATCTTGCGCAATGAAAGAGCCACGACGTGCACTGGCTGGTGGCACTACGCGTACACCAGTTGCTTTGAATTCTTCCGGCGTAAAGTCGGCAAATTTTGAAGGCACTTTATCGTAATACTGAGTGAAGCCGCCTGCCATTGGTACGTTGTCTTCTAATCTGAATGATAGTAGTACCGCTTTCTTTAGCCATTCGTTTACAGTCCAATTACCGATACTTTGTTGTTCAGCAACACGAGCTTGGCCAGAATCTAATAAATGGATAGCCTCAGCAACAGCTTGTTTGATTTCTATACTAGCTGTTTGCGGGGTCAAGTTAGCCCTATCTTCAAAAGCTGCTTCAATAATATCTTTCATGGTCAATCCATTAAATAAAAAATGAACATTATATCAGAGGCATGTTTTGATACTGAATGCTTAGCTGTGTTATTGACCTATATCAATGCATCAGTAAGCGTATTAATGATATGATGTTGCGAATTGATTCAATGCCAAATGAAAGGGAAATGAGCAAAGACAATATCCAAGTAGACAACCTATATACAGAAGGTGAACAATGGGTGCAAAATTTAGGTGAAAAAACCGTTCATGCTAAGCGTATGGGTGGTAAATTTCGATTGCTTAAATGGCTTGGTACTTTGGTTTGGCTGCCTTTTTTTATTACGCCTTATATTACTTGGAATGGGCAGCAGGCAATATTATTTGATATTGAGAAGCGACAGTATCATTTGTTTGATGTAACCATCTTCCCGCAAGACTTGTGGATGCTAACCATGGTGTTGTTATTCTTAGCTATTCTACTGGCGGCAATGACCACCGTATTGGGCCGCGTGTTTTGTGGTTACTTTTGTTTCCAAACAGTTTGGACCGATATGTTTACCAAAGTTGAAGAATTTTTTGAAGGGGCGCCTATTAAACGTCGAAAGCTTGAAGTAGCGCCGTGGGATTTGACCAAAATTCGGATTAAAATTAGTAAACATGTGGTTTGGCTAGCCATTGCTTTTTTATCTGGCGTTACTTGGATGTTGTATTTTGGCGTGTCATGGTCTGATTATTTTGATGGATCTGCCTCTAGTACGACGCTTAGTATTACTGCTGCCATTTCATTAGGCGCTTACACTTTTGCAGGACATATGCGCGAACAAACGTGTCTGTGGATTTGTCCTTATGCGCGTATTCAAGGGGCGATGGTTGACAAGCAAACCATTATGCCAACCTATGATCATTATCGTGGAGAGCAGCGTGGCAAGCTTTCGAAAGGTCAGTATACTAAAGGCCAAGGTGATTGTATTGATTGCCATCAATGTGTGGCTGTGTGCCCGACCGGTGTTGACATCCGTAAGGGGCAAGAATATGGCTGTATTACTTGTGGCTTGTGTATTGATGCTTGTGATTCAGTAATGACCAAAGTTGGTAAAGCAACAGGCCTAATTCGTTATACCTCGCTTGACGAAATGAAATTTAATAAACCTTCTGTTGCTTTATATAAGCGCCCTAGGGTAATCGTGTATTCAACTATTTTAGTGCTAGCTTTATCAGTGTTAGGGGCTGGCTTGTTTAGTCTTGCACCGATGGACCTTAAAGTGTTACATGATCGACAGCCGCTTTTTGTACAGCTATCCGATGGCTCGATTCGTAATAAATATGAGTTAAAGATTATGAACAAGACACACCAATCAATGCTGGTCGATGTCGATTTTGAAAGTGAAATTGCCCATCTAACTTCTCAGAGACGACACAGAAATATCACCATACCCTCGGGTAATGTGAAATCAGTTTATGTTTATTTAAAAGCATTCGAAAAAGATGTAGGTGACAACAATAGTGTGATATTTTCAGTCACAAGCGGCGAAGCTGATTTAGAATATAAATCATCATTTTTTACCCCAAAGAGCATGAATTAGATGACTTTTCATAAAAGCCCAATGGCAGTAACCATGTTGGTATTGTTTTTAATTTTAGTCGGTGCAACGTTTTATCGTATTATCACTGCAATAGAAACCCATCCTGGATTGGTAGTTGCAGACGCCTATGAAACGGGTGAGCGTTATGCGGAAATTTTGGAAAATCGTAATAAGTTAGTTCAGCAAGGTTGGAAGCTTGAATTAGAATTACCTGAAACCATTACTCATAGTATTGAGCAAACTTATACAGCGGTCAGCACTAAGCAGGGAAAGCGTCTTAATAAAGCCAATGCTACTGCTTATTTCTATCGACCGCTTGAAATGAAACACGATTTTTCTAAACCCATGTACGTGAATAAAGAGGGGATATACCAAGTAGAAGTGATTTTGCCACTCAAGGGAAGATGGGATGTGTTGATTGAAATCACCAAGGGCAGCTTTTTGCAACAAGTCTCAGCCAAAATGTTTGCTCAGTAATATGAACAAGAACTAATCTTCATGACAATGATTATGATGATGTTCGTAAGTGGCCATTAATTCATCCATTTGATCGGCAAATAAGTCATTAAATTGAGAATCTTTAATAATAGTTTCAGGTTGCCCCATGCAACAAATATGGCGGTACAAACACAAAACCTGAGTTGATTCTTTCATCACCCGGTGTAGATCATGTGAGACCATCAGCACCGCACAACCTTGTTGTTGGTGGATATCTTGAATAAGCTTGTACAAATGCATTTGACCATTCACATCTAGATTTTGAGCGGGCTCGTCTAGAATTAAGACGTTGGGTTTGTTTAGTAGGGCGCGGGCGAGTAAGACGCGTTGCAACTCGCCACCAGAAAGACTTTTTAATGGTGAATCTAGTAAGCTTTCAATACCTGTTAACAAGGCTGTTTCATGTAAAAAATTCTGCGCTACTTTTTGATTTAAATTAAGAAAGCCAATGACTGAAATTGGAATAAATGGATTGGGGCTAAAAGTCTGTGGCGTATAACCAAGCCTGATGTCGCCTGAGCGTTTAATATCACCACTATCAGCTTTAATCAAACCTAGCAAGACTTTAATTAGAGAGCTTTTACCTGCGCCATTGGGCCCAATAAGCGTGATAAATTCACCTGCTTTGAGTTCGAAACTAACGTTATCCAATACAAGCTTGCTATGATGACTTAGGCTGATATTATGGGCGCTAATGAGTGCTTGAGAAGTGGTCACAACAGTTTGATTAAATAAAGTCTATTTTATACCTCAAGATGTCGTTAAGTCTCATCTTAATGAGTAAAAATTGGTAAAATTCTGAATAGTATCTCTATTATTTTCATAACCTGACTAAAAACTTCTTAGCATGTCACATCAACTTATTTTATTAGACGGATCGGCCTTTTTATTTAGGGCTTATTTTTCTACCCTTTCGCAAAATTTAACCAACGACGATGGTTTTCCTACGGGTGCTATGTTTGGCGTTATTAATGCGATTAAGCATTTACAGCGAAAATACCCGCAAGCCAAACTAATTGCTATTTTTGATGCCAAGGGTAAAAATCATCGACACGAACTCTACCCACAGTACAAAGCTCATCGTAAGCCAGCTGATGAAGAGTTGGTGATGCAAATCGAACCACTGTACGAAATTATCCGTGCCATGGGTTTTCATTTTATGTGTGTGCCTGGGGTTGAAGCAGATGATGTGATTGCTACTTTAAGTCGTTGTGCAGATGAGAACAAGTTGAAAACCATTATTGCTAGTGGCGATAAAGACTTGATGCAACTCGTGAGTGACAATATTACTCAGCTCAATATGAAGGGCGACTTATACGATCAAGCAGGCGTAGTAGAAAAGATGGGTGTGCGCCCCGACCAAATCTTAGACTTATTAGCGTTGACTGGTGACAGTGCGGATAATATCCCAGGTGTGCCAAGCGTGGGACCAAAAACGGCAATTAAGTGGCTAGATCAGTTTGGCGGTATTGAAGATATCAAAACCAATGCAGATCAAATTAATGGCAAAGTCGGCGAAAAATTACGCGATAGTTTTGAGTTGTTAGATTTGTCTTATCAGTTGGTGCAGCTTAAATTTGATGTTGATTTACCTTGCGATATTTTGACGGAGGAGCCCGGCCCTGATAATGCTAAATTAGCCAGCTTGTTTCAGCAATATGGATTCTCAATGTGGTTTAAACAGTTAAATATCACGAATGAATCGCCTGCATTAAAGTCAGCAGTACAAGTAACAACTGAACCTTTGGTTGATGTGGTTGAAAACGTGCCAAGTAACGATTTCATGGCTGACTACTCTCAAACGCTGGTATTAGATAATCAAACTTTTGAAACATTGGTGCAAAGATTAGAGAAAAGCCCGGCTTTTGTTTTTGATTTAGAAACGACTTCACTAGATTATATGAATGCTCAAATTGTGGGATGGGTATTTTTAGTAGATAAGGACAGCTTTTATGTGCCAGTTGCACATGATTATTTAGATGCACCCAAGCAATTAAATTTTGCAGACGTGTTGGAAAAATTAAGGCCCATTTTAGAAAACTCTACTATTCATAAAATAGGCCAAAACCTAAAATACGATACTCATGTTTTAGCCAATTACGACCTTTCATTAAAAGGTATTAGTGATGACACTATGGTGAAATCATATTGTTTGAACTCGGTGGCAACACGACACAACATGGATGATTTGGCACAGCATTATCTGAATTATCAAACCATTCATTTTGCCGATGTGGCGGGCAAAGGGAAAAAGCAAATTACCTTTAATCAGGTCGGGCTAGAGCAAGCGTTCCCTTACGCTTGTGAGGACGTAATTGTGACTCAGGAACTGAATCAAGTATTGGATAGTGATTTGGCGCAATACCCTAAATTGGCTAAACTGTATCAGACTCTGGAAATACCATTAATCGAAGTATTGGTGCGTATGGAGCGCAATGGTGTAGAGCTAGATGTGAGCGCTTTGAACATACAGCAAATTGACATTGCTGCGCAAATGAAAGACATTGAATCGCAAGCATTTGAGTTGGCGGGTGATGCGTTTAATCTAGAGTCACCTAAACAAATTCAACAAATTTTATTCTCTGAAGATGGTTTGGGCTTAGAAGCCAAAAAGAAAACACCTAAAGGTGCGCCTTCTACCAATGAAGAGGCATTAAAGTTGTTAGACCACCCACTGGTTGATTTGATTCTAAGTTACCGTACACTGACTAAACTTAATTCAACCTATTTGGAAGCTTTGCCCAGGCAAATAGATCTTAAAACTGGGCGATTACATACTTCATACCATCAAGCGGTGACGGCCACAGGGCGCCTTTCTTCTTCCAATCCAAATTTGCAAAATATCCCCATTCGTTCTGAGCAAGGTGCGCGCATTAGAGGTGCTTTTATTGCCAACAAAGGCTACGTGATTATTGCAGCAGACTACTCTCAGATTGAGCTTAGAATTATGGCGCATATTTCACAAGATGAAAGTTTACTAAAAGCCTTTAATAATGATGTAGATGTGCATAGCGCCACGGCATCGATGATGTTTAATGTGCCGCTTAATGAGGTCACAAAAGACCATCGTCGTAATGCCAAAGCCATTAATTTTGGTTTGATTTACGGCATGAGTGCCTTTGGTCTTGCCAAGCAGATCGACGTGTCTAGAACGGAGGCCAAAGCTTATATCGATGCTTATTTTGAAAATTATCCAAGTGTCCTAAACTACATGAATAACACCAAAGAAATAGCCAAAGCACAAGGTTATGTTGAAACCGTGATGGGTAGGCGCTTATATTTACCACAGATTAATGCTAAGAATAAAATGCTACAACAGCACGCTTTGCGCACAGCAATTAATGCGCCGATGCAAGGCTCTTCGGCTGATATTATTAAAAAAGCCATGCTCGATGTTTATCAATGGATTGGCGATGACAACCCTGACATTAAGATGATCATGCAAGTACATGACGAGCTAGTTTTTGAGGTGAAAGCTTCAAAGGCGGATGAATTTGCACATAAAATACAAACATTAATGAGTGACACCTATCCATTAGACATTCCGCTGGTGGTTGATGTAGGTGTTGGCGATTCTTGGCAACAAGCACACTAGAGGCTATGAAAGAACAAATACAAACCCTATTAACGCAAAGTTTAGAAGCCTTAGTGACTAATGGCGTACTGACTGAAGTGCCAGACAATATCCGTATTGACCATTCTAAAGATAAAGCACAAGGTGATTTTGCCTCTAATATCGCTATGATGCTTTCTAAGCAAGCCAAATGCTCGCCTCGTGATTTAGCTCAGAAAATCATTGATAATCTGCCAGATTCTGCAGAAATAGACAAGGTGGAAATCGCCGGTCCAGGCTTTATTAACTTCTTTATGTCACAAGACTCAAATGCTTCGGTTGTGAGTCAAATTATTGACCAAGGCAAGACTTTTGGTTTGTCCAGCGTGGGCGCTAAGCAACGCGTTTTACTTGAATTTGTATCGGCCAATCCAACCGGCCCATTGCATGTTGGCCATGGTCGAGGCGCTGCTTATGGCGCCACCGTAGCTAATTTGTTGCGCGCAGTTGGCTTTGAAGTAGACAACGAATATTATGTGAATGATGCGGGTCGTCAAATGGATATTTTGGCTACCTCGGTTTACTTGCGCTATATTGAAACAGAAAAATTTCCAGACAATGGCTACAAAGGTGATTACATTTTTGACATTGCTAAACAAATCAATGGTGTGGATAAGTTAGATATTTTCTTAGATGTGCATGCTGATGCAAAAGACGGTGGCGATAAAGAAAAGCACATTGATGATTTGATTGCAAACTGCAAAGCCCAGTTGGGCGATAGTTATAAAGTCGTGTTTGATTTGGCTATTGATCAAATTCTGGGGGGTATTAAAACTGATTTGGCAGAATTCGACGTTGAATATCAGCAGTGGTTTTCTGAGCAATCATTAGTCGATAGCGGGTTATCAAAAACCACGGTAGAAGCATTGCAATCTTCTGGTCATATTTATGAAAAAGACGGTGCGCTTTGGTTTAAAACCACAGATTTTGGTGATGATCTTGATCGAGTTGTGGTGCGTGATAACGGCATGCACACTTATTTTGCTTCGGATATCGCCTATCACTTAGAAAAGTTTGAGCGTGGTTATGACAAAATTATTAATATTTGGGGTTCGGATCATCATGGCTATATTGCTCGAGTTAAAGCTTCTATTAAAGCACTTGGATTTGATGAAAGCAAGCTAGAGATTCTATTGGTGCAATTTGCTAATTTGTATCGAGGTGGTAAAAAAGTCGCCATGTCGACGCGTAGTGGCTCGTTCGTTACCTTGGAAGAATTGCGCAATGAAGTGGGTAATGATGCGGCACGTTTTTTCTATGTATTGCGTAAATCAGAACAGCACATGGATTTTGACCTTGACCTAGCCAAATCTAAAACCAACGAAAATCCAGTGTTTTATATTCAATACGCCCATGCCCGTATTTGTTCGGTACTGAAGCAAGATGCTGGCGATGCAACAACGATTGATTTGTCATTACTTAATAACGAAGCAGAAAGTACTTTAATCAAACAACTGAACCGTTATAAGGATGTGGTGCAATCTTCAGCGCTTAATTACGAACCTCACTTGCTGGCATATTACTTACGCGAATTAGCCGGTGATTTCCATAGCTATTACAATAACAGTGAATTTTTGGTCGAAGATGCTACGTTGCGAAACTCTAGATTGTTGCTCATTAGTGCGGTGAAGCAAGTCATTTCTAACGGGTTAAATTTACTTAGTGTGAATGCGCCCGATTCAATGTAATGATAAGCGTGTATGAATGATCAGGCACAAAGAGATCAAGCCTTAGACGTCACACAATCTTATATTGTTCAAGCCCCTGCCGGTTCAGGCAAAACTGAGTTATTAACACAGCGATATCTTAAGTTACTGACCACTTGTTCAGAGCCTGAGAATATTATCGCCATGACCTTTACCAATAAGGCGGTTGATGAATTAACGGAACGGGTTCTATCAGCTTTACAATCAATCGATCAACCTCGACCAGAAGAAATACACAAGCAAGTTACTTATGATCTGGCGCAAGCTGTAATGGCGCGTTCGGATGAGCGAAACTGGCAAGTATTAAACAACCCCAAACGTTTAAAAATATCTACCATTGACGGCCTATCTAGTTTGATTAGTAGTCGTTATCCCTCTAAGACACAATTAGTACCTCGCCAAATTATGGCGGCACAATGGCAACGCAATCAAGCTTATAAACAAGCCGCAATGCAAACCCTGCTACTAGTCGATGATCCACAGCACAGTAAAGCAATTGCTCATTTGTTATTGTATTTGGACAACAATGTAGAAAAATTTTATCGCCTGGTTATACATATGTTGTCTAAGCGTGATCAATGGCTAATGCGATTGTATCGGGGTGAAGCGTTAGATGCCGATGTTTTAAAAAATAGTGCGCAGAAGATTGTCATTCAACATTTGTCTCATTTAGAGCAAGTGGCTAAGTTACATTTGGATCAATCATTTTTTGAGCTAATGACATCAAGTGCTGACAGTGAGCAAGCTCAGGTTGATAAACTGCCGGGCCACCAGTTGACAGACTTGGCTAAGTGGCAGGCGATTGAGTCTTTGTGTTTAAACAAAAAAGGACTGTGGCGTAAAAAGTTAGATAAAAATTGTGGCTATCCTGTTGAGCTGAAAGCGCAAAAAAATGCGTTAATGGAGCATCTGCAGGTATTGTCGACGCAAGATTCATTACGAGAGTTGCTACATCAAGTGACGCAATTACCTGCGCTCGATTTTTCTAAAATTCAAGCAGACACATTGACAGTGATTGCACAAGTATTAAAACTTTGTGTTGCACAACTAAGTCTGCACTTTGAACAAAAACAAGCGCATGATTTTATCGAAGTGGCGCTGAATGCCAACCAAGCGTTAGATGACCGATCTAGCGTTAGTGATATCGCTTTATTTTTAGATTATCAATTGCAGCACTTGTTGATTGATGAATTCCAAGATACTTCTGCTTCACAGTTTAATACCATTGAAAAGCTGATTAAGTATTGGCAACCGAATGATGGGAAAACCTTATTCTTGGTGGGCGATCCCATGCAGTCGATTTATCGATTTAGAGAATCTCAAGTAGGATTATTTTTACAAGTTAAGGTAAGCGGTATTGCTAATATTAAACCCACTTCGTTGTTATTAAGTACAAATTTCCGCTCATCTAAGAGCATCGTAGAAGGTAATAACCGATTTTTCCAAGATATTTTCCCCACTCATGAGGACATCTATCAGGGTGCTATTGCTTATTCATCTTCTCAAGCTGCCTCAAATACAATACAACACCAAGCGATTAATTTTCATCCTTTTTCGAATGATCAATTTGTAGACGAGGCGCAAACAGTATTGGATATTGTGGAATCCACCTTGGCTGAGCGCCCCACCAGCAAGATAGCAATTTTGGTTAGAAGTCGAACACACTTGGTGGAAATCACGCCTTTGTTAAAACAACATAATATTGAGTTTGAATCGTTAAAAATTACCCCACTTAAAGATCATCTATTAACACGAGATTTGTTCTCATTGGCACGAGCACTCATGCATCTCGGCGATAAATTGGCCTGGCTAAGTGTGTTGCGATCCCCTTGGTGTGGGCTAACGCTAGACGACCTTTTGGTTTTATCGGCAGACGATAGTCAAATTATTTATGCGCAACTAACTAACGAAAAAACTTTAGCGCAATTAAGCCAAGATGGTCAAAAAAGAGCACAACATTTACAGGTATGCTTACAAGCGATTTTGGATAATCAAGGGCGGTTTAATTTTGTTGAATTACTCACTTTTGCGATTGACCAGCTTGGCATTAGTCGATCATTATCACAAGCTGATACGCTGATTAAAGACCAGTTTTTGTCTATTGTTAATTCTTGCGAACAACAACAATCATTAGACATTGGAACAATTAAGGCAGCCTTAGATGAGCTATATGCACCGAGTGAAACAGCAAGCGTAAAGCTCATGACTATTCACCAGTCTAAAGGCTTGGAATTTGACACGGTGATTATGCCAGGGCTTGGTCGTGGCGCTCGAAATGATGACTCGCCAATGATGCACATGAAAGAATTTGCGGACCAGTCTTTATTGTTGGCCCCTATTAAATCATCGCTTGATACGAATGAAGGGCAAACCTATACGTATTTAAAGTTTATTGAGGCGCAACAAAATAAATTTGAAACCATGCGTTTGCTTTATGTGGCGATGACACGTGCCAAACAGCAGTTGCATTTATTAGGTCATGTTAATCAAAATCACCAAGTTGCAAAGAAGAGTTTGCTGGCATTGCTCATGCCTTTTTATCAAAATGTGTTTGATCAAATACCAGCATCTCAGGTGCCAGCTGAAACATCTAATCAAGCACCGCCTTTACAACGACTCAAACAAATAATAACGCCATCAGTCAAAGAACAAGAATTAGGTGAAACGCTAGAATATCAGCAAAATTTTGAACGCTTGTTTAAGAGTTTATTAGGCACTTTAATTCATCAATATTATGAACAAGGTTTGTTTGATCCAAGCGCAGATAACATTAAAGCGCGACTGCTTGAAATCGGTACACCGATAAATGAGATTGATCAGTGGCAAGTTTTTGTATTAAAACTACTTAATAACACCAAGGGTGATCCGCAATTTGAGTGGCTATTCAAAGATCGATCTTCGACACTGGTTGAGGCTGAGTTTGTTACGGATAATCGTATTATTGCCATTGATCGGCTGTTTATTGATAATGACATTTTATGGATTATTGACTTTAAAACAGCAGAGCCTTTGGCTGATGAGTCGCTTGATCAATTTATACATCGACAGCAATCACAACACGCTAAACAGCTGTTTTTTTACCAAGAAACACTATCAAAAGTCTATAATAATCCTATCAAGTGCGCGCTTTATTGCCCTGCTGTTAGTCAGTTGATTCAAATAACGCATTAATCATTGCCACTACATCACATCCTGCATCAAGCGCTTGTTGTTGATTGTTAAAATCAATGCCACCAATGCCAACAATAGGAATAGTGATCATTTGTTTGGCTTGCGTAATGACATCGAGCGAGCAATGTGGCGCATCAGGCTTGGTTTTTGATGGGAATAAGGCGCCGAACGCCGCATAATCAACACCTTCATTTTGAGCGATTTTAGCCAGATTAATGTCGTTGTAACACGACATACCGATAATGGCATCATCGCCTAATTGCGCTCTAGCCACTTCAACTGAAACATCATCTCTGCCCAAATGCACACCATCAGCCTTGATTTTTTGCGCTAGGTTAATATCATCGTTGATGATAAATAAAGTATTATGTCTTAAGCACAGCTGTTGTAATTGTTTAGCTTCATTGAATTTGATCGATGCATTGGTTGTTTTATGACGATACTGCAGTATGCTAATTTTATGCGTAACAATGGCTTGTTCTATAGTATCAAGATCAAGCATTTTGTTAGGCGTTATGGCATAAATGCCACTAATTTTTTTATGACACACAATGGTTAGTTTTCAATTAAGACACAATCTATTAATCACAGTTTTTATTATAGTGGTTATTGGTGTTATGTGGCTTTTGATGCAAGGCTTATCGTATTCATTTAGTGCTTTGCAAGGTAAGGCACCAGCACCATTAACTGAAAATGAAATCGTATCACAGGAAGTGTCCTATATAGAAAAAATTGATAATTTTGCTTTGCAAGAGTTTGATGAAAGCCAACAATTGTCCCATTTTGTTAAGGCTAAAAGTTATTTTAATTTTAAAGAGTCGCCAGCGCTGTTGCTAGATCCAAGAGTCACTACTTACAATGAAAAAGGCAAGGCAGATTACGTCTTAACTTCAGATCGTGCTCATTATTTAGACAGCGGTGAAATAAAATTTAAAGGCAAAGTAGATATTCATTCGAGCACTGGTGTGACCCACAAGATGAATACGCAAGAATTATTAGTTAGCACTAAGTCCGATGATTTAATTAGTAACAAGAAAGTGACTTATCTTGGTGAACGTGCAAAAATCATTGCTCAGGGTTTACACATGAAGGCCAAGGAAGACAAAATGAAATTGATTGGTATAACCAGTATCAATCAAGATACAGGGCAGAAAATACTAACCAAAGATCTTTATATTGACCAATCAAATGGACAAAAACACTATTATTCAAAAAACAATACTACTTATCTAGCAATAGACAATAAGATCTATGCGGATGGCATTGATATGGATATGCGTAAAGAAATTGTGCAATTGCTAGGCAAGGTGAAAATCTTGCAAGATTCAGGCTCTAAAATCAATACCAAGGATTTAATTGTTGACCAGTCTGGAGAGAGTGAGATTTATCGAACTAAAGAGAGAATACACTACCAGTCTAAGGTGGCCAATATTCATGCAACGGGTATGCGTTACGATGCTAAAAATCAAAAGATTAAATTAACCGGTGGTGTGGTGGGTCGCTATGAATAAGCTGGCTTTTACTCTTTTGTATTTATTATCTTTTGCACTTCATGCACTGCCAGGTGATGCAAAAGAGCCGATTAATATTAAAGCCTATACAGTCGTTATTGATGAGCGTAAGGGGCTGAGCACTTATACAGGTGATGCGAGAGTTGTGCAAGGTTCGTTAACACTGAGTGCTGAGAAAATACAACTCTTTAGCTCTCAAAAAGAAGTGACTAAGGTGATTGCTAAGGGTAACAAGAATAAATTAGCGCATTACAAACAAAATCAACCCAATCAATCGCGTTTTATTGAAGCGACCGCTCTGAATATCACTTATTTGATTAAGAAAGAGTTTGTCCATTTAGAAGGCAAGGCGCATTTAGTACAGGGGTTTGATTCTTTTAGTGGTGGCACACTAGACTACGATATTAAAAATGACAAAGTGATAGCACAAAAATCTAAAGATGGTACTGAACGCGTCAGGTTTAAAATTAAATTATAATGTTTCATTTGAACGCGGTAGAATAATAAATCTATTCGGTTAGCAATTCACACGGAGAAAATATCATGAAAGTCCAAGACATTATGTCAACCAACGTTAAAACCGTTACCTCAGATCAAC
>OFCC01000014.1_pt1 | contig 32285 bp, 30 predicted proteins | sample 1520671 | NCBI WGS metagenome assembly OFCC01 (sample SAMEA3696450, study PRJEB22514) | metagenome | biome: water; feature: marine; material: hydrothermal vent | place: Pacific Ocean | collected 2014-08-16 | depth 1514 m | reverse complement strand
TTGCCTTTAAGGTCTTGTATTGAGTTAATCTTTGTATTTTCTGATGAGGTAGTAATGACCGAGCCAAACTCAGAAACTCCGCGCTTATCTATCTTCGTTAACACAGGAACCACATCACTTAAGAACTGCAGCTCGGCCGTTGTAACCGGCTGAGTGATTACATAATCAAGTTTCTCTGTTGCGACTAATTCCCGTAATAGAGATACATTCTGCGCTTCAATTATCAATAATTCAAAATGATATTTATCAAATTTTTTATTTAAAAAATCAATCGTTGGATACCATTTTTTATTAGCTTCAGAGAGGCCTAAAAATGATTGTACTGCTATAGTAATCAGTTTTTTAGATTGTACATTGTGATTCTGAGCTATTGATGCCTGCGAAACAAAGCCAAGCCACAAAGCTAAAAACAAGTTTATTACAGAATAGCGACTCACCATTTGATTACTGTATTGCTTTGCCAACACTCAAAACAATGAGTTTATCCATATCAATCAGCCCTTCATAGGATTTTTGGATATCTGTGGCACTAATATCTTTGATTTTGTCGGTAAAACTACTTAAATAATCCAGTGGCAAGTCATAAAAACCAATAATAGATAAGTAAGTGAGGATGTTAGCGTTACTTGCGGTCTCTAGGGCGAAGCCGCCAATGATATTGTCCTTGCCATCTTGCAGTTTTTGGGCGTCAATCGCATTATTTCTGAAATTTTTGAGCGTCTCAATGGCAATATTTTTGGCTTCATTGGCTTGATCATTTTTGGTTTGCATGCGCATCATAAAGAAACCATTCGATTGCATTTTGGTGAAATAACTATAAGCCGAATATGCCAAGCCTTTTTTCTCACGAATTTCATCACTGAGGATTGAGGTAAGTCCGCTACCGCCAAAAATATGATTGCCTAAATACAAAGGATAATAATCAGGATGCGAGCGATTAATACCGGCTTGACCGATGAGTAAGTGCGTTTGTTTTGAAGGAAACTCGATATGAATGGCTTGTGATTGTTCGAGCGGTAGTACGATTGAATTGGCTTTGGCTTTTTGTCCAACATTGAGTCCATGAGAGATCTGTCGTGCAATTTGCTTGGCCTTGACCTTACTAATATCACCCACCAAGGCAATGGTGAGATTTTTAGCCACATAAAACTGTTGATAATGCTGCTCTAAATCTTGCAATGAAATTTTATTAATGCTTTTTTGTGTGCCAATTTTTGGATGTGCATAAGGGTGATCGACAAACACGGCTTTATCAAAAGCAAGCGATGCAATATTGGCAGGTGATTGTTTGCCAGCCTCAATGGATCGTAAAGTTTGGCGTTTTTCACGTGTGAGATATTTTTGTTTAAAACTTGGCTGGGTAATCACCTCGGTAAAAGTATCAAGCGATTTTTTTAAGATTGATTGTCGCGTTAATGTACGCAACGACACAATCGACATATCTTTAAGTGAACTGGTCGAGAACTGTGCACCGACTGCTTCAAACGCATTGATGATTTGCTCTTCATTGTGATATTTAGTCGCTGTACCGAGTAGCGCACTGGTAAGCGATGCCAAACCAAATTGATTACCATCTCTAGAGGCAGCGGCATCAAAATTAAGTGCAATATCGAGTATCGGTAAACCTTTGGTTTGTGCAAAAAATACTTTAGCACCTTCAGGGGTTGTCCAGTGTTGAATATCAAGCTTGGCTTGAGCAGAACTTGCAAATAATAGCAATAAAACTAAAATTCTCATTTCACTCCTTGTGGGATTAACTCAACCGAATTGGCATCATCAAAATTAAGATAGTGTTTGGCAATTGCTGAAACATCAGTTGCACTAATGCTGTTCATGTTGTCCACATAAGTGAACATCTTATCAATACCTAAACCCACCGTTGAAAGCATACCTAAATAGTACGATTGGGTGGATATTTGATCTTGCTCAAAGATAAAATCAGCCTCGAGCTGTGCCTTAGTACGAGACAACTCCCCTTGAATAAAATCAGGGTTATTGATTAACTCATCCACTTGGGTTTTAATGGCTTTGAGCACCGTGTCATTACTCACACCATTAGCCGGAATAAAGCTAAGCGTAAATAAAGTGTCATACTTATCATACAAACGATAGCCTACGCCGATACTTGAGGCGATTTGTTGATTTCTAATGAGCGACTTAGATAAGCCATTATCCAGAACATACGCCAGCATTTCGAGCTTGTAAGGGGTGCTTTTATCTGTGGCAGTTTTTAAACTCGGTGCAGGGAACGACAACACGTAAAACGGCAACTCGGCTTTAAGTTTTAATACTTTAGAATTTCCCCTTAGTGTGGTCGCTGTTCGGTTTGACGGTTTAATATTTGGATTAAAGGCATAATCGCCAAAATATTGTTTGGCCAAAGCAACAACCTTGACAGGATTCACATCACCTACAACAACCAGTGTGGCGTTATTAGGGGCGTAATATTTCTCATACCAAACTCTAAGGTCATTTAAGCTATAGGTTTCTATGTCTTGTTGAAAACCAATCACTGGTGAGTGATACGCACCTTTTTCATCGAACGATATCAAACGCAAATTTTCATAAACTTTTGAATTAGGCTTATCCTCCACACGCATGCGTCGCTCTTCAATCACCACTTGTCGTTCTTTAGTGAGTTCTTGATTAGAAAAAGTAAGATTGCGCATACGATCTGCTTCCATCTTAATAGCCAACTCTAGCTTCGATTTGTGCATTTTTTGATAATAAGCGGTAAAGTCTTTTGAAGTAAAGGCATTTTCATCACCGCCATTTCTGGCAATAATTTGTGAAAACTCTCCTGATTTGTAAGTGCGTGTACCTTTAAACATCATGTGTTCTAACATATGAGAAACACCTGTTGTAGGACGTGATTCATCGCTAGCACCAACTTTATACCAAAGCTGAGAGATAAACACCGGTGCGCGTTGATCCACCTTAACCACAACCTTTAACCCATTGTCTAATGTAGCCTGAGTAATACCTTGATTAGCTAGGTGATTACTTGCCAATGCAAATAAAGAATGAGACAAACCAAAGAATAGTAAAATTAACGCTTTCATATTTCAATTATTATAGCCAAAAGCCTTGTTTAATTTTTTTAAAAAAGATAAATCTCCAATAGAAGAAAAGCCTGCTTCACTGAAAGAGCGCTTAGTCAAATCCAGGCAGAAACTTGGATCTGGCCTATCTACGTTATTATTAGGCAAAAAAGAAATTAATGACGACCTGCTCGATGAATTAGAAACCTTGCTCATTACTGCAGATATCGGTATCAACACCACCGACAAGGTTTTAGAAAGTGTACGCAAAAATGCCTCACGAAAAATACTAAAAGACTCAAACAATTTGTATCAATTTTTAAAAGATGAATTATCCAAACTACTGATTGAAGACAATCAACTAGATACTGACATTAAAGAAACGTTTGTGATTTTAGTCGTGGGCATTAACGGCGCAGGAAAAACCACCACCATTGGTAAGTTGGCCAAGTTATTCCAAAATCAAGGAAAATCTGTGATGCTTGCAGCAGGTGATACTTTTCGTGCAGCAGCAGTCGAGCAACTCAAGGTTTGGGGTGAGCGCAATGAAATACCGGTTGTCGCTCAAGCCACTGGCGCTGATGCAGCTTCGGTAATTTATGATGCGTACGAGTCAGCCAAAGCCAAAAATATTGATATTTTGATTGCTGATACTGCCGGAAGATTACACACGCAAGGCAATCTGATGCAAGAGTTAGAGAAAATCAAGCGTGTACTCAAAAAACACAACGAAGATGCCCCACATGAAACCATGCTGGTAATTGATGGTGGTTCTGGGCAAAATGCAGTTAATCAAGCAATCGAATTTAACAAAGCCATTGAGCTTAGCGGCATCAGTATCACCAAGCTTGATGGTACTGCTAAAGGCGGCGTGTTGTTTGCCATCTCTGATGAGTTAAATTTACCTATTCGTTATATTGGTGTCGGTGAAGGTATTAATGATCTTAAGCCGTTTAATGCTAATGAATTTGTTGATGCCTTATTTAGTGAGTAATCACTAGCTTACCAATCATAACTCCCGTCTCAATCATTGTGTGTGCTTTGACAATATTTTCTAAATTGATTGGGTTCAGCTGACGTGTTACTGTGGTTACTACTTTTCCACTATCGACTAAGTCTGCCACTTTATTTAACAATTCATGCTGCTTTACAAGGTCTTTTGTTGTAAACATAGAACGGGTAAACATCATCTCCCAAACTAAGGTAATACTTTTAGCTTTGAGTAAATTAATGTTGTAGTCTTTGCCCGCATTGGCCAACAAACAAATACTGCCTTGTACTGCGATCAACTCAGCCATAGTTTCAAAATATTCATCTGGATCGCCCATACACAGGATAAAGTCAGGTGCATCAAGATGGCTATCTTTAAACTGCTCTATAAGGTCATGGTGATCAATCACTATGTCGGCGCCCATTTGTTTACACCAGTCGCTAGATTCAGCACGGGAAGCTGTGGCAACAACCTTCATGCCAACCACTTGTTTGGCAAATTGGATCGCCATAGAGCCCACACCACCAGCAGCACCGATTAATAATAAAGTTTTATCATGATCTGTTTTGGTGATTTTTAAACGATCGAATAACGATTCCCAAGCGGTAATACTGGTGAGTGGTAAAGCTGCCGCTTGCCCATAACTAAGAGAGCTTGGTTTGCGACCAACAAGCCGCTCATCCACCAGTTGATGGGTGGTGTTAGAGCCGTCTCTGGTCATGTCACCGGCATAAAAAACTTCATCGCCCACTTTAAAAAGAGAGGTTTGGTCACCCACAGAGATGACAACACCTGCTGCGTCATAACCTAAAATTTTTAGAGGACTGTCTTTAGTAACTGTTTGCTTAACTTTGGTATCAATCGGATTGATAGAAATGGCCTGTATTTCTACGATTAAATCTCGACCTTTAGGTGGGGCTGTTTCTTTTTCAAACTCAATAAATTCAACGCCATTAAACCCGATTGCTTGCATATGAATTACTATCGAGTATTGCGCTCAATTCGCAGCATCACCAACATCATTACAAACATGATGAAGATGCCAAATATTGCCGCTGCTACAACTAACATGCTATAGCCTACTACTTCTTCTATCTTAAGTGTAGCCATCTTAACCAAAATAAATTGCTGTATATTTAGTTCTTTATTTGTATCAACTTGTTTAGAAAATTCTTGATCATGCCACTTGAGAAACTCGTCAACATTGGTTTTATTGCCACCTACAATAGCCATTTTTTTGGTTAGTTTAGCCAATGATTTCACGTAAGCCAGTTGCAAGTTTTTAGTATAAGGGTTGGATTTAATTTTGACCAAAATCCTAACCTTTGACTTTAAGTCTGTTTTATCAATCACCGTATCGGGTAGCTTTTCTAAATTAGAAGTAATTGTATCTACATGGGTGTTGAACTCTTGGTCAAACCCGGCCTCTTCTTTAGTTTTTAAAACTTGTTTTGTTTTCTTTGGCTGAGTACTGATAGGATTTTGATAATCTGAAAAATAAATCATAGGGATATTAGTTTGATCATTTGCTTCAAGGCTAATTTTTTGATAACTAATAAAGCCCAATACCAAAACAGCAATAAACGAAAGTATTGCAAGCAATAAGCCTAGGCGTTGTACGATTTTAAAAAAGCTTTTTTCGATTGATCTCAACATATTTAACTATCCTTTATGATTCGTTTTGTGGAAAATATCATCCATCTTCGCTGCTAATTCAGCATCCAATTGGGTTATACAGCCTTCGCTATGGGTGGTCAAATCAACCCTAACTGTTTTATAAACGTTAGACCATTCAGGATGATGATTCATTTTTTCAGCCACAATGGCAACTTGTGTCATAAAACCAAAAGCTTGAACAAAATTATCTAAGATAAAAACTCGATGTAGTTTTTCATCAAGGATTGTCCAATCTTGTAATTGTTCTAAAGTCTGTTGATCAATGGGTGTTGGCATCACTATCCTTTTAAAATATCCTTAGCACCTAATGAAATCAACTTGTCAGCTAACACCGTACCCAGCTGCTCTGACTCATCAATGGATCCACTAACCTGTTCTTTTAAAATAACACCCGTATCTACATTACCCACCAAGCCTGTTAGCGTGATTCGGTCATCTTCAATAGTAGAATATCCGGCAATAGGCACTGAACACCCACCTTCAAGGCGGGCATTCATAGCGCGTTCACAGGTAATTCTATAAGAGGTCTCAGTGTCAATTAAAGGGGCGATTAAATCTAGAATTTCTTGATCATTTTCACGAATTTCAATACCAACTGCACCTTGACCAACCGCTGGCAATGATTGCTCAGCTGAAATTTGTTGTTTAATACGATCTTCAAACTTTAAACGAATCAAGCCAGCACAAGCCAAAATAATCGCATCATATTCACCGTCATCGAGTTTTTGCAATCGCGTATTTACGTTACCACGTAGATCCAATATTTCTAAATCAGGTCGAAGGGCTTTGAGCTGCACAATACGACGCATAGAGCAAGTACCGACCTTGGCGCCTTGAGGTAAATCATCAATACTTTCATAATGATTAGAAACAAACGCATCAAATGGATTCTCGCGTTTAAGTATTGCACCGAGTTCAAATCCTGGTGGGATTTCGTAGGGCACATCTTTCATTGAATGTACAGCTATATCTGCAACACCCTCCATCATTCCGACTTCAAGCTCTTTAATAAACAGGCCTTTACCGCCAATTTTAGACAATGGGGAATTGAGTATTTGATCACCTTTGGTGGTCATCTTAACTAACTCAACCTTCAAACCGGGGTGATGGTATTCTAACCTGGCTTTAACATGTTCAGCTTGCCATAAGGCTAATGGACTTTTACGTGTTGCAATTTTTAAAGTTTTATTCATGCTTTGTATTAAAATAGGATAAATGATTCGATACAGTTTACTTTTTTTACTCTTGTTTTCAAACGTCAGTATAGCTGAAGAGCTCACCCTGCCAGTTGCAAAAGACTTTTTAATGGATGCTCAAAAAGTTTGGAAACAAAAGATACCTATTTTAATAATGTTTTCCATCCCTGACTGTGGATATTGCAAAATAATCAAAGAAGAAGTTTTGAGCCCAATGGCAACAATGGGTGAATATAACAAAAAAATTATCATCCGTCATATTGATGCGCAAAGCTTTGACGAAATCAATAATTTTTATAATGAAGAAGTTTCACACAATGAATTCGCTTTTAAGCGTGCCGTTAATTTTTTTCCAACTGTGATGCTGGTGGATAATTATGGCTCAATTCTGGGTAAAATTGTAGGCGTACCTAGTGAAGAGTATTATTGGACAGATCTAGATGAGGTGATTGAAAAATCAACTAAAAAATTACATAAACGAATGAGTGCTGAACTATGACTAAAAAAACTAATCAATCTTGGGGTGGACGCTTTAACGAGCCGACTGATGAGTTCGTGAAAATTTTCGGCGCCTCAGTATTTTTTGATAAAATCCTTGCGCCGTATGACATTCAGGGTTCAGTTGCACATGCAATTATGCTTAGCGAAGTTGGCATACTTACCTCGGATGAAAAAGACCAAATCATTGAGGGTCTTAATCAAATTTCAGATGAAATTAATGCAGGAGAATTCGAATGGTCAGTTGCACTAGAAGATGTGCACATGAATATCGAATCTCGTCTGACTGCTATTTGTGGTGATGCTGGTAAAAAACTACACACAGGTCGTTCACGCAATGATCAAGTAGCCACTGATATTCGTTTGTATCTACGTGATCAAGTGGATGCAATCAGTGTAGAAATTAAGCGCTTACAATTAGCACTACTTGATTTATCTGAAAAAGAAGCAGGCACTATTTTGCCTGGCTTTACTCATTTACAAGCCGCCCAACCCGTCAGTTTTGGGCACCATATGATGGCCTATTTTGAAATGCTATCACGTGATGCTGAACGTCTAGTTGATTGTCGTAAACGTATGAATTCAATGCCATTAGGAAGTGCCGCATTAGCAGGCACCACTTATCCAATTAATCGCGAACGTACAGCAGAACTACTAGGTTTTGAGCGTATTTGTACCAACTCGCTTGATGGGGTTAGTGATCGAGATTTTGCCATTGAGTTCTTGTCTGCGGCAAGCGTTATTATGATGCACTTGTCTCGTTTTTCTGAAGAGCTCATTCTTTGGTCAAGTGCACAGTTTGATTTTATCGAACTACCAGATAGCTTCTGTACAGGTTCATCGATTATGCCACAGAAGAAAAATCCTGATGTGCCAGAATTAGTCCGTGGAAAAACCGGCCGTGTGTATGGCAACCTGACTTCATTATTAACCATCATGAAGTCACAGCCACTCGCCTACAATAAAGACAACCAAGAAGACAAAGAGCCGCTGTTTGACACCGTTGATACGCTTAAGGCTTGTTTACGTGTGTTCGCTGACATGGTGCCAACCATTGAAACCAAGCGTGATAATATGTATAACTCAACTAAAAAAGGTTATACCACAGCGACTGATCTGGCAGACTATTTGGTCAAGAAAGGCTTACCCTTCCGTGATGCACATGAAGTGGTTGGACAGTCTGTGTCTTATGGCATTGAACACCAAAAAGATCTTAGCGAGTTAAGCCTGGAAGAATTGCAAGCCTTTGATGATCGCATTGAAAACGATGTGTTCGATATACTCTCTTTAGAGGGTTCACTTTGTGCGCGTGATCATTTAGGTGCAACTGCACCCAATCAAGTTAAGGCTGCGATAAAAACTGCTCGAAAATCTCTAAAGTAATGCATTCTAAAAGTATGCGTATTATATTTGCAGGCACGCCTGATTTTTCTGTTGGTGTTCTAGAATCACTCATTAATACAGGGCACGACATTAAAGGTGTTTACTGTCAGCCGGATCGCCCGAAAGGTCGTGGTCGTGTTCTGAGCGCTTGCCCAGTAAAAGAAAAAGCACTAGAATACAATCTGGCTATTTTTCAACCTGAAAGCTTAAAAGATGAAGCCGAACAACAAATTCTAGCCAGCCTTAATGCAGATATCATGGTGGTGGTGGCCTACGGACAACTCTTACCTAAAACTGTATTAGAAACACCCAAATATGGCTGTCTCAATATTCATGCATCACTATTACCACGTTGGCGTGGTGCGGCCCCTATTCAACGCGCAATCTTAGCAGGTGATACACAAACCGGTATAGGTATCATGCAAATGAATGAAGGGCTAGATACCGGTGATATTCTGCTAGAAAAAACTTGTGTCATTACCAAGTCCGACACAGCGCAATCTCTACATGATAAATTAGCCATTCTTGGTGCACAAGGTATTATCGAGGCACTTGAAAATCTTGAACGACTCACACCTACTGTTCAAGATGAAGCCGGTATCACCTATGCCAAAAAACTCAGCAAAGATGAAGCTTGGATTGATTGGTCGCAGAGTGCCGTCCAAATCAACCAACAAATTAGGGCGTTTAACCCTTACCCTATCGCTCAAACGCATGCACAAAGTGACAAATTTGAAGGCAAAGTATTACGTATTTTATCAGCCACCGTCGTAGGTCTTGCCTATGACGAAAAGCCAGGTGAAGTAATTAAATGCACCAAAGGTGTTTGCCATGTAGCAACTGGTGATGGCGTATTGAGCTTAGAGAAAGTTCAATTAGCCGGCAAGAAAATAGCCAATATTAAAGACTTTACTAATGCTTATAATGTAACAAAACTAAGCTGACGCCAAGCTTCATAAGCCACAATTGAAACGCAATTCGACAAATTCAAACTACGTGAACCTGCTTGCATTGGTAAAGTAATGCCTGGATATTGATCCAAAATTTCTTGTGGTAAGCCTCGTGTTTCAGGGCCAAATAAAAATGAATCACCACTTTGATAATTAACGTCAGCATAGCCAGTAGATACTTTAGAGCTCACTGCAAACAATCGATCTGGTTTGGCCGTAGCCAAATAATCTTCAAAATTTTCATACTCATAGACTTGTGCTAACTCCTTATAGTCAAGCCCCGCTCGTCTCAGGCGTTTGTCTGTAATTTCAAAACCAAAGGGTTTAATTAAATGCAGACTCGCGCCCATGTTGGCACTTAGACGAATCAAACTGCCGGTGTTGTTAGGAATCTCTGGTTCAAACAATACTAAATTTAACATAATATTTTATTTACGACCTTGAATATCGTCATATCATCCCATAGATAGTAAGCAACTTAACAATAAAACATCAAGATAATACATGGATATTAATAAATTAACGGCTCAATTTCAGCAGGATTTAGCTCATGCACAATCACTTGCCAATGGCTTTAATCACAGTGTGATTGAAGCCTTGCACGTGCTCAGCGCAATGGTCGGTGATTCATCTAGCACAGTCAGTAGCCTTTTATCTCAATGCTCGACAGACTTCGCCAAATTAAAATCTGATATTGAGACACAAGTGAATCAATTGGCTTCGTTGGACAATCCAACGGGTGATATTAATATTTCACAAAATTTATTACGTCTATTGAATCAAACCGATAAATTAGCTATCGATCGAGGAGATAGCTATCTCACTACCGAGTTATTTTTATTGGCTATTATCAAAGGCAATGATGCAACAACCCAACTATTAAAAAAGCATGGCGTGAATGAAATACAACTTACAACCATGATTGAAAACCTAAGAGGAGGTGAAACTGTGAACGATCAAAATGCAGAAACACAAAGAGATGCTTTAGACAAATACACAACTGATTTAACCCAAATGGCAATTGATGGCAAGCTTGATCCTGTCATTGGTCGTGATGGTGAAATCCGTCGTGCCATTCAAGTGCTGCAACGCCGAACCAAGAACAATCCAGTACTCATTGGTGAGCCCGGTGTGGGAAAAACCGCCATTGCCGAGGGTTTGGCGCAACGCATTATTAACAATGAAGTACCTGAAGGCGTTAAAGGCAAGCGATTACTATCACTCGATATGGCTTCATTGGTAGCGGGTGCTAAATACCGTGGTGAATTTGAAGAACGCTTAAAAGCGGTACTTAAAGAACTTGAAGCCGAACAAGGCCAAGTAATACTGTTTATTGACGAGCTTCATACTATGGTTGGCGCGGGCAAAGGTGATGGTGCAATGGATGCTGGAAATATGCTTAAGCCAGCATTGGCTCGCGGAGATCTTCACTGTATGGGTGCGACCACCTTAGACGAATATCGTGAATATATCGAAAAAGACTCTGCACTCGAGCGCCGCTTTCAAAAAGTATTGGTCGATGAGCCAACACAAGAAGATACCATTGCTATTTTGCGTGGACTTAAAGAAAAATACGAGGTGCATCATGGTGTAGAAATCACCGATCCAGCCATTATTGCAGCAGTTACCTATTCCACTCGCTACATTACTGATAGACAACTGCCTGATAAAGCCATTGATCTGATTGATGAAGCGGCTTCACAAATTCGTATGGAAATTGACTCGAAACCCGAATCAATGGATAAGCTTGATCGTAAATTAGTGCAGCTGAAAATTGAGCGCATGGCGCTAAAAAAGGAAAAAGATAAGGCTTCAAAAGAGCGCCTTAAAGATCTTAAAGAGACCATTAAATCGCAAGAAAAAGAATATGCAGATTTGGAAGAAATATGGAAAAAAGAAAAGCTGGTGGTTCAAGGTGCACAACATTTAAAAGAAGAATTAGAGCAAGCTAAAACTGATTTAGAAACAGCACATCGAAACAATGATCTTGCCAAAATGAGTGAACTTCAATACGGCATTATTCCAACATTGGAAGAAAAAATAACACAAGCAGAAAGTGCAGATGTCGAAGAAATGACCCTGCTTAGAAACAAAGTTACCGAAGATGAAATCGCCCATATTGTCGCAAGATGGACTGGCATTCCTGTGGACAAGATGATGGAAGGTGAAAAAGACAAACTTTTACAAATGGAAAGTATTATCCACAAGCGCTTGGTTGGTCAAGACAAAGCCGTTAAGGTAATTTCTGATGCAGTACGTCGTTCACGTGCAGGCTTGAGCGATCCTAATCGCCCTGATGGTTCCTTCCTATTTATGGGCCCTACCGGTGTGGGTAAAACCGAACTAACTAAAGCCTTGGCAGATTTCTTATTTGATACCGAACAAGCAATAGTGCGTGTCGATATGAGTGAATTCATGGAGAAGCATTCTGTTTCTCGTTTGATTGGCGCACCTCCGGGTTATGTAGGCTACGAACAAGGTGGTGTATTAACTGAAGCAGTACGACGCAAGCCATATTCAATCATCCTGCTAGATGAAATCGAAAAAGCCCATCCAGATGTATTTAACGTACTTCTGCAAGTTTTAGATGATGGTCGCTTAACTGATGGTCAAGGTCGCACGGTTGACTTTAAAAATACGGTGATTGTAATGACCTCGAATTTAGGTTCTCACCTAATCCAAGAAAACCCAGGAAAGGACATGAATGCAGAGTTAATCAAACTTGTTAGTGAACACTTTAGGCCAGAGTTTGTTAATCGTATTGATGAAATCGTTACTTTTAACAGTCTTGGGAAAGACCAAATCAAAGGCATCGCCAAGATTCAAATTGAAATTCTACAATCACGTCTATCCGATCTTGATCTTAAATTAACATTGAGTGATCAAGCGATGACACTAATTGTAGATAGAGGTTACGACCCAGTATTTGGTGCAAGACCACTGAAACGCACGATTCAACAATTACTAGAGAATCCACTTTCTCAAAAGATTTTATCGGGCGAGTTTTTGCCTGGATCAACCATCCACGCCAATATTGAAAATAATGAGATCGTCTTTTCTTAAGTAGACAAACCTTTATCGTCCATAGAGATTGATATAATCAAACTCTATGGACGATTACATCAAAATTGCGAAAAATGGCTTGTGGAATAACAACCAAGCTTTGGTTGCATTATTAGGCCTGTGTCCACTACTAGCAGTAACCAACAATGTGGTCAACTCTATCGCCCTTGGCTTAGCCACAACCTTTGTCTTGATCGCTTCAAACACAACGATCTCCATCTTTCGTCATCATATTTCAAAAGAGGTTCGTATCCCTATCTTTGTTTTATTGATCGCTTCTTTTGTCACCGTTGTTGAACTAACAATGCAATCCTATTTTTACGATTTGTATTTAATACTGGGTATTTTTGTGCCTTTAATTGTAACCAACTGCGCCATCTTAGGCAGGGCTGAAGCTTTTGCCAGTAAGAACACTTGGGGTAAATCAGCGCTTGATGGGTTAATGATGGGTATTGGCTTTTCAGTGGTGCTGATCATACTGGGTGCAATGCGCGAGTTAATAGGCTCCGGCACTTTGTTCGAACAATCTAGCTTGCTACTCGGTAGTTTAGGTGATACACTGAGTATCACCGTGTTTGAAGATTACCAAGGCACATTATTGGCAATCTTACCCCCGGGGGCATTTATTGGTTTAGGGCTGATTGTCGCAGTTAAAAATCTAATTGATTTAAAAACTGCTGAAGCTAAAAAATCAGTACAACCCAGTCAAAAATCAACAGTAGCTGTTGCAAATCATTTATAAATAGAGGAGAGAAAATGAAAAAATTAATCGTATTACTTGCCAGCTTATTGGCACTAGGTGCAAATGCCGAAGGAGAAGTGACCAAAGAGGTGTTTATTTCACCGGGTGTAGTTTCAATAGATATAAACCACCAAGGTGAAGTTATTAAGTTACAAAGAGACCAAGATCGAGACAATGAAATCTCCAGTTTTTATGTAAAAACCACGCGTGGAAAAATTCAAAAAATGCATCCGTTTGCACCGCACGCTGTTGAAACAGTTGGTGAGCTTGATGTCATCGAATATGTTAAACAAAGATCAGCTGGTGACGACACAATTTTAGTGATTGATACACGTACACCTAACTGGCCAGTCATTTCAGGCGGTATTCCAACAGCGGTCAACATCCCTTATACAAGATTCAAAAACAAAGAAAAGGCGTTAGAGATCATGGAAGACCAGCTTGGCGTTCAAGTGGACGATGTGTATGATTTTTCATACGCCAAAACCTTAGTTATGTATTGTAATGGCGTTTGGTGTGGTCAAACACCGGCGGCAATTAATGCACTGCTTAAGTATGGCTACCCTGCTGCAAAAATCAAATACTATCGCGGTGGCATGAACGCCTGGAAATCTTTAGGGTTAACAACGGTTAATTTATAAATCTTGAAGACGGTTCAAGATTATTTGAACGGTGGCGCATGTGATATTGCGCCACTTTTGTCTTTAGTGTTGGGAAAATCCAATACTCAGCTTTATGCGCAAAATGATTACGCTTTAGGTGACAAACAACAACAGCAACTCGAAAACTTTATTCAACAACGTGAACAAGGCGTACCCTTTGCCTATCTTAGTGGTAAAAAAGGCTTCTACCATCTTGATTTTAAAGTCACAAAAGACACGCTAATTCCACGCCCAGAGACTGAGCTATTAATCGATATCACGCTTGATTTACTCAATAAAAATCAAAAATACCAAGTATTAGATTTAGGTACCGGTAGCGGTATTATCGCCGTCACTTTAGCCGATATAAATCCGCGTTGGAAAGTTAGTGCAACAGACTTTTCTCAGGCAGCAATTAATGTGGCTAAAATCAATGCAACGACTAACATTAATTTTACTCAAGGTAGTTGGTTTGGGGCTGTGACCGATCAAGCCTTTGATTTAATCGTCTCTAACCCACCCTATATTGAAGAGAGTGACCCCTATCTTGATGATCTTACTCATGAACCACAAACAGCATTAGTATCAGGAAAGGATGGGTTGGACGATATCCGAATTATCATCAAAAATGCACCAAAACACCTGAATAAAAACGGTTATCTATTACTAGAGCATGGCTACAATCAGCAACAGAAAATTGTGAAATTATTAAATAAAGCATTTCACAATATTAAAATTTTTAAAGATTACAATAATAATGACCGCGCAATTCTTGCACAAATAAAATAGATTTATTGCTGCAGTTTAGTCTTAATTTTTAAACTCTTTTTAAGCTTGTCGATATATTTAGAATCCACTTCACAGTATTTATCTTGTTGAGTAAAGAAGTCTTCCTCCACCCAAGTACTTGAAGGCTTAAACACTGGTGCAGTTTTTTTTCCAGTGTAAGTCATGGTATTGTCTGTATAGATTGTAATATTTTTATCAGAATATAAGATTTCTTTGTCAGCATAAACACCAGCTGAAACACTTATAAAAACAACAATCAATATTTTCTGAATAAGTCTCATGCTTTTATTCTACAACAAAATAAAGTTGATCTTTACGAGTATTTTGTTTTTATCCTCCTAGAGGACCGCTGTGCATCGCTCGTACAAGGCAAATATTAACAAATACGATTGCACATAGGCACAACTATGTGATTGAGTATTTTTTGATATTTAACACAGCACTCTGTTCAGCACCCCCTTGACTCGGTTTAGTGCCCTCTTGAGGGGTAGGGATGGAAAAGGAAAAGACGTAACAAAAAAAGTGAAGTCGGTCTGTAAGCCGGGTTCTGTAATAGATAGTCATTCATCTACGCGCATTGTTGCCAAAACGCTTTAGCACTCTACCCGCTACCTTGTGCGAGCCGCACCAATGGTAGCCTATTTGAGCTTGCTCCAAGTGGGGTTTACCTTGCCACGGTTGTCACCAAACGCGCGGTGCGCTCTTACCGCACCTTCTCACCCTTACCTATCGAAATAGGCGGTTTAAATCTCTGCAGCACTTTCCGTTATGTCACCATACCTAGCTGTTAGCTAGCACTTTGCTCTGTGGAGCCCGGACTTTCCTCTGAAAGGTAAACCTTCCAGCGACCATCCGACCAACTTCAAGGGTGATTATACTTTAGTCGAGACGACTTGAATGTTTTGAAAAATACTATGAATATTATGACCTTCACTGTCTACGGCAACGGTTACTGGCATATCTTTAACTTCTAACTCGTAAATAGCTTCCATACCCATATCTTCAAACGCTATTTTTTTTGCTTTTTTGATTGACTTTGAAATAAGATATGCCGCACCACCCACTGCAATTAAATAACTGGCTTTGTGTTTTTTGATACTTTGCGTGGTGGCTTGGCCGCGCTCAGCTTTTCCAATCATGCCTAAAATGCCGGTCTTTTCTAACATCATGTCAGTAAAGCAGTCCATTCGTGTTGCAGTGGTTGGGCCTGCAGGGCCGATCACTTCATCATCTACTGCATCAACTGGGCCAACATAATAAATAAACTTGTTGTCAAAATCCACACCTTTTGGTAAGCCTTCGCCATTATCAAGCATTTGTTTGATGCGCTTATGTGCAGCATCTCTCCCTGTAATAATGGTGCCAGTGAGTAACAAGGTATCACCGATATTCCAATCGCTCATTTGCTCACGTGTTAATATATTTAAATCAACTTTTTTGTACTTTGAATAATCCATTTCTAAGTCAGGATAAACACTCATATCCACGTCTGGTAATTCTGCTACGCCTGAGCCATCTATTGAAAAATGTAAGTGACGTGTGGCCGCACAATTTGGAATCATGGCAATTGGTTGAGAGGCGGCATGGGTTGGATAATCTTTAATTTTGACATCAAGCACTGTGGTTAAACCGCCCAACCCTTGTGCACCGATACCCAAATCATTAATCTTGCTAAATAAGTCCAAACGTAATTTTTCAATATTAGTCGGATTAGATTTTTCACTAATTTCAGTTATATCAACCGGATCCATTAAACTTTGCTTAGCTAGGAGCATAGCTTTTTCAGCAGTACCGCCCACACCAATACCAATAAGACCTGGCGGACACCAGCCCGCCCCCATGGTTGGAATAGTTCTTAATACCCAGTCAGTGACATTGTCATCGGGTTGCAACACAGCAAATTTGGCTTTATTTTCAGAACCACAGCCTTTGGCTGCAACGATAAAGTTCAGTGTATTACCCTTCACCACTTTCATATGAATGACTGCAGGCGTATTGTCTTTAGTATTGACTCTAGAAAATAACGGATCTTTAACAATAGAGGCGCGTAACGGATTATCCGGATTGGTGTAAGCCTGCCTAACCCCTTCGTTAATCATGTCTTCTAAAGATAATTCCGCCTCCCAAGTAACATCCATACCCACTTCAACAAATACATTAACAATACCCGTGTCTTGACACATAGGACGTTGGCCCAGAGCAGCCATCTTAGAATTGATTAAAATTTGTGCAATGGCGTTTTTAGCCGACTGATGCGTTTCTTTTTCATACGCATTTGCCATGGCCTGAATAAAATCTGGTGCGTGATAATAAGAAATATATTGCAAGGCATTGCAAACACTCTCAATCACATGTTGTTGCTTGATTTTCATCTTCATTATGCTTTAAATATTGCCCAATTTTTATCAGGTGTTTATAGTATGATATCCTTTTATTTTAACCAATATTTCACTAGGATTTTTTATGTTTGATTTTTTTAAAGGTCAAAATCTATCAATTGACTTAGGTACTGCTAATACGCTGATTTACATGGATGGCGCGATTGTGCTAAACGAACCCTCTGTTGTTGCCATTCGCAATGATAGAGGCTCATTAGAATCAACGGTTATTGCCGTGGGTCAAGACGCCAAAAACATGCTTGGCAGAACACCTGGATCTATTGAAGCGATTCGCCCAATGAAAGACGGTGTGATTGCTGACTTTAAAGTCACTGAAAAAATGCTACAACATTTCATTCGCAAAGTATTGCGCTCTGGTTTCTTTTCGCCCAGCCCTAAAGTTTTAATTTGTGTCCCTTGTGGTGCCACTCAGGTTGAGCGTCGTGCAATTAAAGAAAGTGCCGTTGGTGCAGGCGCAAGAGATGTTTACTTAATTGAAGAGCCTATGGCAGCAGCGCTTGGTGCCGGTATGGCAATTGAAGAAGCCTCAGGTGCCATGGTGATCGATATTGGTGGTGGTACAACAGAAATCGCCATTATGTCACTCAATGGTATTGTTTACTCTGATTCATTACGCGTTGGCGGTGATCTTTTTGATAGTCATATTGTTAAGTTTGTACGCCGTGAACATGGTGTTATTATTGGTGAAGCAACTGCTGAGCAAATTAAAGAAGAAGTGGGTTCCGCGTTTGAATCCAGTGTCGTTAAAAAAATCGAATTTAGAGGTCTTGATGTTGCTAAAGGTATTCCAGTAAGTTTCGAAATTACCAATACAGAAATTCGCGAAGCCTTGCAAGAGCCATTAGCAACAATTGTTGCAGCTGTTAGAACAGCACTTGAACAAACGCCACCGGAACTGGCTTCTGATATTGCTGAAAATGGCTTGGTGCTCACTGGTGGTGGCGCCCTTCTAGAAGGCTTAGACAAGCTTATTCATCAAGAGACCAACCTACCAATACGTATTGCTGATGACCCATTGACTTGTGTAGCACGTGGTGGTGGTGCGGCACTTGATATGATTAGCAAACACTCTATGGGGTTCCTAGCTGCAGAATAATCTGAAAGGTGACTAAGTAATGCAGTTTCTTAAACTTTTTACACCTGTTTTTATTGCTATTTTTCTGATTCTTTCAGATTATAAATTTTCTTACTTAGATAACCTTAAGCAATCCATTGCAAAACTTATTTCGCCCATTTACTTGGTGGTCAACCTACCTTCTCAACTCTATATTTGGATTGACGAACAAGGCACGACAAAACAAACTCTGCTCAATCAAAACAAGCAGCTTAATGGTGAACTAACACGATTAAAAGCGAATTTACAAACACATAATGCTTTACTATTAGAAAACCAAAAGCTCAAGCAATTATTAGGCGCAAGCTATCAAATTAGTAGTCAAAAATTTATACTAGGACGTGTTAGTTCTGTCAGCCAATCAAGACTTAAAAAACAAATTATCATTAACAAAGGCAGTAATGATAATCTTGCCGTTGGGCAAGTGGTGCTAGGCTCCAAAGGTGTCATTGGGCAAATTACACAAACAACACCTCTATACTCAACTGTATTGATGATTACCGACCCCACACAATATGTGCCAATCAAAAATCAACGTAATGGTATTCGCGGTATTAGTAAAGGTGTTGCATCGAACCAAGGCAGACTGGTGGTGAATTTTATTGAATCTGATTTTGATGTCGTATTGGGCGATCTCTTTTTAACCAGTGCCATTGGGTCAAAATTTCCAGCGGGTTATCCCATGGGAAAAGTCATACACATAGAGCAACATACTGATGCTCCATTTTTACACATTGAGCTTGCCCCTATACAAACAACCGAACAGTTAGAATTTGTCCTTATTGGGGAGAATGATTAATGATGAATACTCAGCGTCCTTATGTCTTTTTAGCGAAAATCACTTTTTTTGCACTTATCATTAGTGCACTGCCTTTATCCCAGATCGTACTAGAAGTTTCTCCTTTTTGGCTGTTGTTGTTTTTTATTTACTGGCTCACTTACTTTCCAGCTAAAGGTCGATTTTTCTTAGCGCTATTATTAGGCGTGTTGCTTGATATATTACAAGGTGATATCTTAGGGCAAAATGCTTTAGCATTGATCTTAAGCGGTGCATTTATTACAAATGTTAAGCAGTCTTTCATGGTTTCTAACTTAAGCACACAACAGGTTTATGTTTTTATCGCCTCCAGTATTTACTTGATTTTATTCCTGCTAGTACACAGCTTAATTCAAGGCTTTAACTTTAGTTATTATTTATTATTTGCACCTTTATCAGGTGCATTGTTATGGCCTTTAGTCAAGTTAGCACTGTCAAAGTGTAAACACCAATAAAGCACAGTCATGGAAAAGATTAGCAACATTGCACTAGAAAATAAAATTTTCTCTAGCAGGATGCTGATGGCTTTCTTATTCATCTTGATTATTACATCAGTATTGATACTCAGGCTTTATAATTTACAAATCAGTAACCATGATTATTACGCTGAAGAAGCGCTTGGCAACCAGATGCGCACCCTGCCCATCACCCCAACTCGGGGCAAAATATTTGATCGAAATGGTCAAATTATTGCCACTAACCAATTGTCATACAGGCTTACCTTAACCCCTGAAAAAACCAAAAATATTGCTAAAACACTACTGTCTCTTCAGCAGTTAAACTTTATTGATGATGATGATATTAAGCGCTTTCATAAAAATAGAAATCGCTACAAAAAATTCCACAATATTCCGCTCAAGCACAAACTCAGTGAAAAACAAGTGGCTGAATTTTTAGTCAGTAATCAGTTTATCGGGATTGATGTTGAATCCTATTTTCATCGGATTTATCCCAAAAATGATTCCAGTGTTCATGTGGCTGGCTATGTTTCCAGAATGTCTAAAAAAGACAAGGCTTTCTATGACAAGCAAAATTATTTAGGAACGGCTTTTGTTGGCAAGGTAGGCATTGAAAAACAATACGAAACATTATTGCACGGCACCAGTGGTAAAAAGCAAATTGAGCGAAATGTAACTGGTCGTGTCATTGATACACAAATCATTCAAGCAGCAGAAAATGGTAAAGATTTATATTTAAGTATTGACTTAGATTTACAAATAAAAGCCGAATCTCTATTAAAAGGAAAGCGTGGCTCTATCGTGGTGGTTAATGTAAAAAATGGCGAAGTTTTAGCCTTGGTTAGCACACCTACTTACAATCCTAATTGGTTTGTTAATGGCATTTCACATAAAAATTATCAGATTTTACAAACCTCAAAAGACATTCCACAGCTTAATCGTGCCATCCAAGGCTTGTATCCGCCAGGCTCTACAGTTAAACCGATGGTTGCCTTGGCTGGCCTTGAAGAAGGTGTAATCACCAAACACAGCAAAACCTACTGCCCAGGTTATTACAAACTACCCAATGTGAAACGTAAATTTAACGACTGGAAACGTAGTGGCCATGGCGTGGTTCATGTTAAAGATGCACTCGCCCAATCTTGCGATGTGTTCTTTTACGATCTGGCCAATAAAATGGGTATAGATACAATACATGATAATTTAAGCCTGTTTAACTTTGGCTCAAAAACTGGTATCGATATTCCGGGCGAACGTGGCGGCATTTTGCCATCAAAAGTTTGGAAAAAAATTAACAGGAATGAGCCTTGGTATCGAGGAGAAACACTGATTGCTGGTATTGGCCAAGGATTCATGACCTCTAGCCCGTTGCAACTTGCAGTGGCAACAGCTGCACTAGCTAACAAAGGGCAAATCTTCCAACCAAAACTCCTAAAAAATATACGCTCGCCCAATCAACCCATTAAAGAAGTAGAAAAAGGCTCACATGCTCAAATACCAATTAAAAACATTCAAAATTGGGAAGATGTGATTGAAGGCATGAGACAAACCATTTACGCACCCAAGGGTACTGCTAGAAGACTCAATAAAGGGCTAACCTATACCTTAGCAGGCAAAACAGGTACAGCGCAAGTATTTGGCCTAGATGCTGAAGAGCAATACATTGCTGAAAAATTAGATGAGCGTTTAAGAGATCACGCTTTATTCACGGGTTTTGCACCCGTAGAAAATCCACAGATTGCGATTGCCGTCATTGTAGAGAATGCGGGTAGTGGTAGCTCTAAAGCAGCGCCACTTGCTCGAGAAGTATTAGATGTTTATTTTGAAAAACAAACTAGTTACTAATACAATCTTGAATCGTTTTCTCATCAACTGGGAAAGTTAAAGTTGCATCCATTCGATAGCGCTGTTTGAGTTGATTAAGCTGCGGCTGATTGATTTCATCGTACAAGATGATAATTTTAACTTCAGGAGAGTGACCCTCTAAAGTGGCTAATAAAGACTCAATATTACTCACACGATCACGAAATTCAGGGTTATAAATAAACTCAGCCACTAACACTTGATAGGTATTTTTCTTGGCTAATTTAACCGCCTTCCTTTGTGAATCTTCAAAATCAACATCAAAGCCTAAACTAACAAATAGTGGGGTGAAATCATCAAACCCACCTTCATCAACAAAAAATAATAGTTGCTGATTCATTTACCCTCCTGCAAGGCGTAAAAATTTTGTTTAAACTCTGAAAAAGCATTGTGCTCAATAGCATCACGCATTTGTTGCATTAAATCTTGATAATAATACAAATTGTGAATGGTGCTTAGGCGAGCACCTAAGATCTCATTTTTGCGTTGTAAATGATGCAAATATGAGCGAGAATAATTTTGACAAGTATAACAATCGCAATTCTCATCTAATGGTCGTGTGTCTAACTTGTATTGTGCATTACGAATTTTAACAATACCAACTGAAGTAAATAAATAGCCATTACGTGCATTACGTGTTGGCATGACACAATCAAACATATCAATACCACGCTCAACCGCCTCAACCAAATCTTTTGGTGTACCCACACCCATTAAATATCTAGGCTTATCATCAGGCAATTGCTCGGGTAAATAATCCAACACCTTTATCATTTCGTCTTTAGGCTCGCCGACACTTAAGCCACCAATGGCATAGCCATCAAAATCCATATCAACCAAAGCCTGAGCAGATTCACAACGTAAATCTTCAAACATACCACCTTGTACAATACCAAACAAAGCATTTTTATTGTTTAATTTTTCATGCTCTGCTTTTGAGCGCTTAGCCCAGCGAAGTGACAACTGCATCGACTGGTCTGCGGTTGCTTTATCGGCTGGATACGGTGTGCATTCGTCAAAAATCATGACAATATCGGAGCCTAATTTTTTTTGTATTTGTATGGACTCTTCTGGCCCCATGAAAATCTTATCGCCATTTTTAGGTGAACGAAAATCCACGCCTTTTTCACTAATCTTGCGCATATCACCCAAACTAAAAACCTGAAAACCACCAGAATCAGTCAATATCGGCCCTTGCCAATGCATAAAATCATGCAAATCTCCATGGGCTTCAATAACTTGTGTACCTGGCGTAATATCTAAATGAAAGGTGTTACCCAAAATAATTTGCGCGCCAATCTCAACCACTTCTTCAGGTGTCATCGCCTTAACGGTGCCATAAGTACCCACCGGCATAAAGGCAGGCGTCTCAACCTCACCACGTTCAAAAGTCATCTGACCACGGCGTGCTTTTTGGTCAGTATTGTTTAGTTTAAATTTCATGATTGTTGTTTTGAGGTGTCTTTAGATTGCAACTGCCAAAGTTGTGCATACTTACCATTATTTGACAATAATGCTTCGTGCGTACCACTTTCAATAATTGCACCATCACCAAGAACGATAATTTTATCAGCATCCTTAATGGTTGATAGGCGATGCGCAATCATAAAGGTTGTGTGTTGATCTGAGAAGCCATTCAATGCTTTTTGTACCATTTTTTCAGAATACGAATCTAGTGCTGAGGTGGCTTCATCAAAAATCAAAATGGGTGGATTTTTTAACAACACTCTGGCAATGGCCAACCGTTGTTTCTCACCGCCTGAAAGCTTGAGTCCGCGCTCACCTACGAGTGTGTCATACCCTTGTGGTAGTTGATCAATAAATTCATCAATAAAGCTTAATTTAGCGACTTGCTTTACTTCTTCCATGCTGGCATCTTGCTTGCCATAAGCAATGTTGTAATAAATGCTCTCATTAAACATCACTGTGTCTTGTGGCACCACGCCAATGGCTGTTTGTACCGAATGCTGTTGATGAGTTTTAATGTCCTGTCCATCGATCAAAATTGAACCAGAGCTCACATCATAAAAACGAAACAACAATTTTGCTAAAGTTGATTTACCAGAGCCAGATTGCCCCACAATAGCAATTTTTTGCCCCGGCTCAATAGTAAAGCTAATGTCTTTTAAAACTTTATTTTTTCCTGGATAGGCAAATGACACTTGGTTAAATTCAACCCTACCTTGTGTCACTTTGAGTGCAGGTGCGCCCTGTTCATTACTTACTTTTGGAGTTTGGTCAAGCAAATCAAACATGTTATTCATGTCGATAAAATTGTGTTTAATTTGTCGATAAACAATACCCAAGCTACCCAATGGCATAAACAACTGTAGTAGTAAGGCCTGAATCATAATCATATCACCTAGACTAAGGTTTTGATCCACGACACCTTGTGCTGCCGTAATCAAAATAACAGTCACACCAAGGGCGATCACTGCACCTTGAATAAAATTAAGCGCTGTCATTGAAGTAAAACTTTTAGTAGCAACATCTTCCCAGCGTGCCATTGTGTTGTCATAACGATTCACTTCAAAGTCTTCACGGTTGAAGTATTTAACTGTTTCATAGTTAATCAGACTATCCACTGCATTGGTATTGGCTTCGGATTGCATGTCGTTCATTTGATAACGATACTTCATGCGCCAAGTGGTAATTGCCAAGGTTAGAGCAATATAGAATACAACAGTCAAAAGAGAAATCAACGCAAAAAAGGAATCATAATTTATCCATAAAAGCCCAATCACTAAGCAAATTTCAAAAAACGATGGGATGATGTTAAACACGAAAATAGACAATAAAGTCGATACACTTTGCGTACCTCTATCAATATCTCGGGTAATACCACCAATACGTCTATCAAGATGGAAAGACAAATCTAGCGTGTGTAAATGTTTAAACACGCCGAGCGCAATAAGGTGCATGGCGTGATAACGAACCTTGGCAAAAATCGCATCCCTAAGCTCATTAAATAACGAGCTTGCCAATCGAAGCGCACCGTAAGCAAACAACATGCCTAATGGCAAAATCATTAGTACATTGGTTTGATCTAATGAATCAACAATTTCTTTTAAAACAACGGGTACTGCCACATTGGCTAACTTAGCAGCAATTAAAAATAGGGTTGCCCAAATCACACGAGCGCGCATCTTCAGCAGGTAAGGCAATAACTTTCTTAAAACCTTAATATCTCGGGTTTTAAAATCGTATGCTTGTGTTTGCTTAGCGGAACTGTGCATCATTGATAGGATAGTCATCGGGCAAAATTGCGCCTTTTTCTAGGGCAATCTTTACCACGTCAGTGGCTCTAAATTGTTCAGGCCTTTGCAAGAGTTCTTGCTGCCAAAAAGCGTGCATTTCGCACATTTGTGGATGGGTGTGATTACACCCAAGTATATGAAAACTGCACTCACCCACTCGCCATGGGCCATCACCTGTAATCTCGCCTTCAACCAAATGAATACTGTACTTAGGATCCTTTTCCCAAAATAGTTCAAAATACAAAACACCTTTTGAATGTTGGAAAATTTCCTCAATCACGCGTGTTTCACCATTTGGATATTTGATGTAGAGCGGAGAATGCATGGTAAATATTTTATTCATGACTGAACGCCTGGTTGATTTGTTCAAAATCAAAGCCTCTGGATTGTAAAAATCGTTTTTGTTTGGCTTGCTCTTTGTAGTCACTAGGGATTTCATTTCCATATTTAGTCACTCTAATTTGTTGAGCCAAAGCGTAAAAATCATACATCGATAAATCAAAATGACTGATACCGCGCTGCTTAAGATCAACAGATATTTTGATTGGTCCCTTACCTTGGTTAAAGCGCATTTGGATAAACTCAGCAGCAAAACGCTCATCACTTTGATAATTTTGCTTAATCAATAAATCAAGTGCTCGCTCAACATCAGCACGATCAAAATCTTTATTGATTAATTTTTGTGTAAGTTCAAAAACAGAATGTTCGCGTCTAACCAGCATCTGCATTGCAGCTGCGTAACATTTTTCTTTACTCGGCGTCGTCACCGTCACTCATTAACTTTTCGCGAATTTTAGCTTCGATGCTTTGGCTTAACTTGGCATTTTCTATCAAATAATCTCTGGCATTATCTTTACCCTGACCAATGCGCTCACCTTCAACACTATACCAAGCACCGGCTTTTTCAACAAAGCCGTGAGTAACACCCAAATCAATAATTTCACTTTCACGTGAAATACCTTGATTATATAAAATTTGGAATTCAGCTTTTTTAAATGGAGGTGCGACTTTGTTTTTCAATACTTTAACACGCGTCTCATTGCCTAAAATTTCATCGCCCTTCTTAATTGCACCAATACGGCGAATATCCAAACGCACTGAGGCGTAGAATTTCAGCGCATTACCACCCGTTGTGGTTTCAGGGTTGCCAAACATGACGCCAATCTTCATACGTAATTGGTTAATAAAAATCACCATAGTGTTGGTTTTTTTAATGTTTGAGGTTAATTTTCTTAACGCTTGTGACATTAATCTGGCTTGTAAACCCATGTGCGAAGCGCCCATTTCACCTTCAATTTCTGCTTTTGGTGTGAGTGCAGCGACTGAATCAATCACCACGATATCCACACCACCCGAACGTACTAACATATCCGTAATCTCTAAGGCTTGCTCACCGGTATCTGGCTGAGAGATTAGTAAATCATCGGTATTCACACCGAGTCGTCTGGCGTATTGTGGATCCAACGCATGCTCAGCATCAATAAAGGCCGCTGTGCCGCCTAACTTTTGCATCTCAGCAATGACGTGCAAGGTTAAGGTTGTCTTACCCGAAGATTCAGGGCCGTAAATTTCAACCACACGACCACGTGGCAAACCACCAATGCCGAGTGCAATATCTAAACTTAAACTGCCCGTAGAAACCGCTTCAATACCTGCTTGAGCCTGATCATCGCCTAAATACATAACTGAGCCTTTACCAAACTGCTTATCAATCTGTGCAAGTGCTGCTTTTAGGGCTTGTTTTTTCTTCTCATCCACGTTGTTTCTCCTGGGTAAAATAGGGTTAAACTTATTTAAAAAAATTTAAGCAATTATATCTGAAATATCGTGGCAACTTTTTCAAAAAATGACTCACATTACATGTCACTCGCACTTAAGCTTGCTGGTCAAGGTAGAGATGGCGTTAAAGCCAATCCTATGGTGGGTTGTGTGGTTGTTAAAGATGATCAAATCATAGCCAAAGGCTACCATCAAACCTTTGGTGAGGCGCATGCAGAAATCAACGCTTTAGAGCAAATCAATCACCAGGCTGATGATTCGACACTTTATGTGACTTTAGAGCCTTGCTCTCACGTTGGTAAAACACCGCCTTGTGCACAAGCCATTATTGATGCTAGTGTTCAGCGTGTGGTTATCGCTACACTAGATCCAAACCCTTTGGTTAGTGGTCAAGGTCTAGCACTATTGGAAGCAGCTGGTATTCAAGTAAGTGTTGGCTTATTAGAAAACGAAGCCTTGAGGCTTAATCGTGGCTTTATTAAACGCATGCAAACTGGCCTGCCTTTTGTCACTTGCAAAATCGCCATGAGTCTCGATGGCAAAACTGCCATGGCTTCAGGTGAAAGCCAATGGATTACGGGTGAAGCCGCTAGAACAGATGTGCAACATTTACGTGCTAAACACCAAGCCATCATGACCGGATCTGGCACTATCTTATCTGATAATCCATTCATGACTGTGCGGCTCGATGCGCCTACTGTATCGCCTTTAAGAGTAGTGATTGACAGTCGACAAAAAATCACGGATCAAACGCTTAATATTTTTTCAAACGATGCGCCAACTTTAATTCTCGATCCTAGTAACGGCAAAACACTTGAAAATGGTAAACTCGATTTAACCGATGCACTCAAACAATTGGGTGACCAAGGTATCAACACTGTTTTACTTGAAGCTGGGCCTAACTTAATTGGAGCGATGATTGAAGCGCATTTGATTGATGAATTTATCATTTATACCGCACCAATACTCATGGGTAGTCATGCTAACTCAATGGCGACTCTAGCACTCAAAAAAATGCAGGATAAAATTCAGCTCAATATTAACGATATTAGAATGGTGGGGGATGATATCCGCATAACCGCTAATATAAAAACATGAGCAGCTTAACCAACAAACGTATTGTTCTTGGCGTTAGTGGCTCAATTGCTGCTTATAAAGCGCCTGATATTGTACGTCGTTTGCAAGATTTAGGCGCTGAAGTGCGGGTTATCTTAACCCAAGGTGGTGCGCAATTTATTACCGAGCTATCCTTACAAGCCACCTCTAAAAACAAAGTTCATGATAATTTATGGGATAAAGAAGCCGAGCTATCCATGGGGCATATTGAATTAGCTAAATGGGCAGATGCGCTATTAATTGCACCAGCCAGTGCTAATACAATTGCCAATCTAACTGCAGGCAAAGCTTGTGATTTACTCAGTAGCGTGGTTTTAGCCAGTGATTGCCCAGTTTTAATTGCACCGGCGATGAATCAACAAATGTACGCTTCTAATGGTGTTCAAGACAATCTAGCCACACTTGTACAGCGTGGCATTCAAGTCATTGATCCTGCGCATGGGGCACAAGCCTGTGGCGATATTGGTGAAGGACGACTGGCTGAATCAACTGAAATCGCTAAGCAAGTAGGCTCAATGTTTCTATCTACTAAGCTGAGTGGCAAAAAAGTGCTAATCACTTTAGGTGCCACCATTGAAGCGATTGACCCTGTTCGCTACCTATCCAATCATTCTAGTGGCAAGATGGGTATGGCTTTAGCAGATGCTTGTATTGAGGCGGGCGCACAGGTGACATTAATTATTGGCAATATCTCTACTTCAATCAGTGAGCCTTCTAAGCAAATATTTGCCAGCAGTGCCAAACAAATGTACCAATCAGTGATGGAAAATATCAAAGATCAAGACATCTTTATTGCCTGTGCAGCGGTGAGTGATTATTCAGTAAAAAACCCTAAAAATCACAAAATCAAGAAGTCTAATCAAGTGCTCACAATAGAGCTCACACCAACCAAAGATATTTTAAAAGAGGTTTGTCAATTACCACAAAAACCCATTTGCATTGGTTTTGCTGCAGAGACACAAAATTTACTTGAAAATGCCCAAAACAAGCTTAAAAACAAGGGTTGTGATGCTATTATTTTAAATGACGTTTCAAGCGCTGATTTAGGCTTTAAAAGTGATGAAAATGCCGTGGTATTTATCGACCATAAAAGTAGTATAAAACTGGCAAAAAACAGCAAACAAAAGCTGGGTCGAAAAATCATTGAAATCATCAATAAAAAGTTTTTATAAATAACGAAAAACCTTGTTAAATCAACACTCAATAGAGTTACTCACAAAACTGTGGATAACTCTGTTAATATCTTATCAAAATCTATGAAAAACACCGATATATTGCGGTTTTCTATGGTTTTGAATAAAAACTAAACAATTTATTTTTTTAATTAAAAATCAATAACTTATAAAAATTTACTGCAAATGATTATATTAGAGAATGCTCATTTACATCGCCAACAATCCATAAGAGGATAACTTTTGATGTTCCACGTATTAAATCAAGTGTTTCACGAAATATTAGACTATCATAAAATAGTAATTATTTAATTTAATTACTATCCCATTTTATTGTTAATTTTATGCTGATTTACGCCCTAAATTTTCTACTCGGTATCAGCGTATTTTCGTTCAAAAATACACTTGAAATATCGAGTAATGAATGGGTTTTAATTTTGTGTGGTTTTTTAGCAATTTTTACACTCTTTAAACACCAAAAACCACTGTCACTTAACGGTTTGGTTTTTTTACTGGGTTTTGCCTGGATGGGCTGGTTCTCTGTACAAAATTTAAACACCCATGTAGATGAGATTTACCTCAATCAATCGATACTTGTTACCGGCGTAATTGCAGATTTACCCGAAGCCTCTACCGATAAAACCAAATTTATTTTTTATGCTAATTCTCCCTTTAAAAGTCGACTTAAACTCTCATGGTACGGCAAAAATCGCCCTGCTTTACAAACGGGTGATGCCTGGCAATTACAACTCAAACTTAAACGCAACAATGGCTATCAGAATTTAGGTGGATTTGATTACGAACAATGGTTGTTTTACAAACAGATGGGTGCAACGGGTTATGTCAGGTCTTCAAAATCTAACCAACTGATTCAAGTTAATCAAACCAATTCAATGGATCAATTTAGACAAGATCTTCGTTATTCATTACAGCCATTCTTACAGGCATTAGATTTTGGTGGTGTGGTCAATGCATTGATTATTGGTGACCGATCTTTTATTAAAGAATCACATTGGGAACTATTTAAAGACACCAATACCACGCATTTAAGTGTCATCTCCGGGCTGCACATTGGTTTGATTTCTGGGTTTGTGTTTTTATTGGTACAATTTTTATGGCGTCGTTGTCAGCGTTGCTGTCATCAGATTCCAGCCCAAGTATTGGCCGCCTATTTTGGATTACTCTCGGCTTTTTTATATGCATTGATTGCAGGCTTTTCTATCCCAACAGGTAGGGCTTTTATTATGGCTGGCGTGGTTTTTGTTAGCTTGATTCTACGGCGACATCATAATGTCTGGCAACTCTATGGCTTGGCACTTATTTTGGTATTAGCTAATAATCCACTGAGTATTTTCAGTGTTGGTTTTTGGCTATCGTTTTACGTAGTTGGGGTTATTATTTATGGCGTTAAACAACATCAGGATAAGTCTTGGATGTTTCGACTGCTTTATATACAACTGTTAATTAGTGTCGCTACGCTACCTTTAATTGCTTGGTTTTTTGCCTCAGGCTCTTTGCTCTCACCGATTGCCAATCTAGTTGCCATTCCTGTCTTTAGTTTTATTGTCACACCACTATCTTTAATCGGTGCAATATTGGTGCTGATTGGCTTGTCGTATCCGGCTGAATTAAGCTTTGCAGTGGCCGATCAAGCTTTGGCTGGGCTTAGCTATTTTTTAGGCTTATTACAGCAGTTTGAGTTTAATCAATGGCATTACACTCAAACACAAACGCTCGATTTAATTTTATTTGTACTGGCTGTTTTTATCACACTCACACCAAAAGGCTTAAAACTACGACTGTTATCAGTGCCGATATTGGCCTTAATGTTACTTGTACCGTATGAAAAAATTGCTCAAAATACAGCTTTAATCACCATCCTTGATGTGGGGCAGGGGATCTCACATGTGGTGCAAACACAAAATCACACGCTATTGTTTGATACCGGTGCTCGATATCCTTCCGGTTTTAACTTGGGGGGAAGTGTGATCAACCCCTTTCTCAAAGCCAAACAAGTTAATGTCTTAGATAAAGTCATTGTTTCGCATGCAGATAATGATCATATCGGTGGTCTAACTGATGTACTGCAAGCATTTAAAGTTAAAGAAATACTCACCTCAACACCGAATAAAATCACCCGACAGTCATCCCTTTGTTACGCTGGGCAACAATGGCGCTGGGACGGTGTACTGTTCGAGATATTAAGTCCTACTAAAAATACGCGCTTAAAGGGTAACAACGCCTCATGTGTTCTAAAAGTTTCTACCGATCAGTTTTCAGTGCTAATGAGTGCTGATATTGAGAGAAAAGCCGAAAAACAATTGGTGAAACATCAACAAGAAAAACTCAATAGCGATATTTTATTATCTCCCCATCATGGTAGTAAAACCTCTTCTACACAAGCGTTTCTCGACGCAGTTTCACCTTCAATAATTATTATATCAAGCGGTTATCAAAACCGCTTCAACCACCCCGCCAAACAAGTGACTGATCGATACAAAGCCAATAAAATAAAATCAATCAACACTAATTGTGCAGGTCAAATAAACATTAAATTGGGCGCTGAAATTAGTATTAACGAATACAGAAAAGACCATGCACGCTACTATAATCGGCAGTGCTCAGATCTTTAAGCGTAATTAATTTGACTCACATGATTGCCTAGCAGCGCATCAACTTCGCTTATCAGCTGCTGATTTGGCTTCACAAAATACTCTTCTGGCAACAATAATTGACCTTCAATATTATCATTTTGATACAAAAATTTGACTGGGCATTGTCCGTGATGCTGATGCAACACATCGGATAATTGATTAAATAGTACATGATGCTCAACATTAAGCGCTATTTCAACGCTTTTAAAATAGCTATCAAAAATATCAACCTTATCAACAATTATTTGATACTCATCGCCAAATTTAGAATTCTTTTTAATTTTTCCAGATACCACCACAATATCATCAATAACGAGTTTATCACTCAGTAAAGGCAATACTCTTGGAAAAATAACAGCATTTATTTTCATCGAACCATCTTCTAAGACAATATTGGCCATTTGGTCACCATTTTTAGTGGTGATATATCTAAGCTCTGAAATCAAAGCTAGTACTTGTACTTCCTTGTTGTTTCTATATATGACATCTTTAAGTAGTGTTGTATTAATGTGCTCTAGATCGTTCTGGTATTCATCGGTCGGATGGTTATAAAAATAATATCCCATCACACTTTTTTCAAACTGCAAGGTCTCCCTAAACGAAAAACTTGGAGCGGTTAAATAACGCGCTTCATACTCGTTGTGTACTTGCTCATTTGCAAATAAGCCACTTTGCCCACTAGATT